>Ga0206677_10000294_pt1 | contig 46558 bp, 41 predicted proteins | sample M130m12015metaG_FD_155475 | JGI IMG/M metagenome (GOLD analysis project Ga0206677, IMG submission 155475) | Ammonia-oxidizing marine archaeal communities from Monterey Bay, California, United States - M1 30m 12015 | ecosystem: Environmental > Aquatic > Marine > Intertidal zone | place: USA...
TGAATGCGTTTTTTGGGTGTTTTTAGAGTAGCTCGACGGTGTCGAGCCTTGCCGCTGCCAGCGAACGTCAATAACCACTCGGGCCCGAGGGGTTATTGACGATCGCTACGCGTATTAGTCGTCCAGCGCGTCCAGAGCCTTCTGGAAACGATTTGCGTGTGAGCGCTCTGCTTTAGCGAGAGTCTCCATCCAGTCAGCTATCTCATCGAAGCCTTCGTCGCGCGCATCTTTCGCCATACCTGGGTACATGTCTGTGTACTCATGTGTCTCGCCGGCCACTGCTGACTTAAGATTGTCTTCTGTGCCACCCATAGGCATACCAGTGGCAGGGTCACCTACCTCTTCAAGGTATTCGAGGTGGCCATGAGCGTGTCCAGTTTCACCTTCGGCAGTTGAGCGGAAGAGTGCTGAAACGTCGTTATAACCTTCCACATCGGCTTTCTGCGCGAAGTAGAGATAGCGGCGGTTAGCTTGAGACTCGCCTGCGAAGGCGGCTTTCAAGTTGTCTTCGGTTTTAGAACCTTTTAATGACATGGTGTTCTCCTAGTTTCATTTGCAAATAAAGCGAAGCGAGCTGGCCTCGACAGGATAACGATTAAACGCGATGGCTAGATGACCCATCACGAATAGGATGGCAGTCTAGGCGATGCTCATTCAACACTCAAATTGAATTTATCGAGTGCCAGCATCGTTTTTTTCGATTACCATCGGGTAATGTCTCCTTCAATAAAACAGCTTAAATACCTCTGTGCCGTCGCTGAGCATAAACACTTTACCAAAGCCGCTGACGCGTGCTTTGTGACTCAGTCGACGTTGAGTGCCGCCATTGCTGAGCTCGAATCGCAGCTCGACGCAAAGGTTTTCGAGCGCAATAAAAAATCCGTCCTTATCACGCCTTTGGGCGAGAAACTATTGAAGCAGGCGCGGGTGATCTTGGGCGATGTCGAAGATTTTGTAGCACTCGCTAAGGCGCATGCCGAACCGCTGTCCGGTGATCTGCGTCTTGGGGTGATCCCCACTATCGGCCCCTTTCTTTTGCCGCCGATGCTTGGCAGTTCGCGCCGAAATTTTCCGAAGCTGAAACTGTTTCTCAAAGAAGAGATGAGCGCCCAACTCGAGCGCCAATTGCAGCAAGGCAAACTCGATCTCATTATTCTCGCCTTGCCTTACCCGCTGCCCGATATGGAAGTGATTAGTTTATGTAAGGATGAGTTTTTGCTTTGTCTTCCACCGGGCCATGTCTTCGAAAAACTCAAGCAGGTCGAACAAGGACAGTTGCGCGGCGAAAGCCTGCTGCTCTTGGAGGAGGGCCATTGCCTTAGGGATCATGCACTCGAGGCTTGCCAGCTAAAGGCGGCAGCGACCGACATCGTATACCAAGGCAATAGCCTACATACTCTCGTGCAGATGGTCGCCAACGGACTCGGGCTTACACTACTGCCTGCCATGTCTGTGGCCGCCGACGTTTTAGGCGACACGCATTTGAGTATTAAGCATTTCAGTAATGAAAGCGTAGATCGAGAGATAGGCATGGCATGGCGTAAGACTGATCCGCGCCGTGACGATTATTTGCTGCTCGCTGAACACATCAAAGCGCATCTGGCGACATCCAGCAAACTCAGCGCGAAAGCCCGGAAATGATGTCTATCAGCGTCGAGGTGAAGCGCTCGCAACTCTCGTGGCGTAATAGTAAGAGGAACGGCAAAACTCACACAAAGCGTAGAGAAGGGCGCTAGGTGAGGGTTCACGCGGTCTCTGATATCCACGTTGACTACCCTCAGAATCTTAAATGGGTACTGGGTATAGATCGTCACGAATACCAAGCAGATGTGCTGCTGCTCGCAGGAGATGTCTCTGAAGACCTGATGCTGCTCGAACGTGTGCTGCGTGGCTGCGCTGAGCGCTTTGCCAAGGTTGTGTTTGTGCCAGGCAATCACGACCTCTGGGTGCGCCGCTGCTCTTATGATTGTTCGCTTGCGAAATTTAAGGCGATTCAACGCCTTTGTAGCGAAGTAGGCATTGCCACAGAACCCTTCGAGTACGCAGGCGTCGAATTTATTCCGCTGCTGTCTTGGTATGATTTTTCGTTTGCCGCGCTGGATAGGTCGCTGCGTCTTGGTTGGCGCGATTTCTCTGCTTGCAGCTGGCCGGCTTCGCTATCAGATAGCCAAGCGGTGACGCGCCATTTCCACCAGCTCAACGCAGGCGTTTTCGAGTGGGCCAAAGCGCGGTCGGAGCAAGGGCTCGCCCAGCGAAGCGGGGAAAAAATATGTCCGCGAATCAGCTGTTCGCATTTTTTACCTTCTATCGATGTCATGCCCAGCTGGGTGCCTGAGTCTAAGCGCACAGTCTATCCAGTGTTGGGAAGTGCCGAGCTAGGCGCGCAGGTGCGTCTCCTTGCGCCAGACATTCACGTGTACGGGCATAGCCACGTTAATCAAACTATCGAGATCGATTCTACACATTATGTGAATAATGCCTTCGCAACGCCAAAGGAAACGCGCATCGCGGCAAAGCAGCTGCGCTGTATTTACGACAGCGACGATGGCAGAGTGCTCTCGCGGCTTAGTGAGCTCGCGAAAAGCGGAGGACTATGGTCATGAGCGAGAGTATTGATGTATGGATACTCGACTCGTCTGAGTTCGAGTTGGCAGACCTCGAGGCGAACACCATAAGCTTATTGAGTGCTGCGGAGAAGGCTCGGTACGCGCGCTATGATCTTGCGCGCGTCAAGCGGCAGTTGCTGCTCTCGCGCGCCATGCTAAGAACCGTACTTGCCCGTTATGTTGAAGACGAGGTGCTACAGATAAGCCTCGGGGCGCACGGACGTCCACAACTCGTTGGCGAAAGCGGCCTGTCGTTTAACCTGTCACATTCGCGCGACCGCGTCGTGGTTGCTGTCACTCGGCTGGGAGTGGTGGGTGTGGATGTAGAGTATGCGGCGCGGCAGCGCCGAGTCGAGCAGCTGATAGCGCGCTATTTTTCTCAGCGCGAGCAGTCTGCGCTTCTCGCGCTTCCTGAGTCTTCTAGGTTGCCCCGATTTTATGCGCTGTGGGCGCTCAAAGAGGCGTATATCAAGGCGAGAGGGCTCGGCCTTGCCATACCGCTTGCTGATTTTAGTTTTAGTTTTGCCGAGGATGCTGGCGCGAGCGAGGCCCATGTCAAATCACAGGGCTCTGTGAGTATTAGCTTTGAGGGTTCTTTGGCTGCCCAAACGCCGAAGCCATGGCGTTTCTGGCGGGGCGCGTTGGCGGGCGAGGAGTACGCATTTGGTCTTGCCCTACATTCTTCTGACGCGCCTCACCTGGGCCGGGATCTCTCGAGTGATGCAGCGGCGGGCCACAAACAACGCATCGAACTCACTGTGCGTTACTGCGATGCCGCGCTGGGACTCGAGCATTGGCGCGACGCTTAGCCCCGCATCTATGCTTAGCCGTCCACTCCATCATCGAAAGTCGCGTTGGGTGCGCGCCACATCTTCACTGTTTTAATCACATTGTCTTTAACCTGAACTATCTCCGCGTAATAGCCCTCGAGATTAATGCAGACCGATGAGTCTGGAATCGATTCAAGTGATTCGGTTAGCAACCCGTTTAGTGTTTTGGCGCCAGTGCTATCGAGGTCCCAAGAGAGCACCCTGTTGATATCGCGCACACTCGCAGAGCCGTCGATTAAGAAACTGCCATCGTCCTGTGGGTGGATGTCTTTGCTGCTTGCCGCGAGGTCGGTCGTAAATTCGCCAACAATCTCCTCGAGAATGTCTTCGAGAGTAATAATCCCTTTGACCGCCCCGTATTCATCGACAACTACCGCCATGCGTTCCTTCTTCTGCTGAAAATTGAACAATTGTGTGTGTAGCGGCGTGCTCTCGGGGATGAAATAGGGCTCGGCGGTTTCCTGCAGCAATGCTGATTTGTTCAGTTCTTCGATGCCTATTAGTTTGCCCGTACTGCGAAGATGCAGCACGCCAACGATATTATCGATATCGTGTTTGTAGACTGGCAGACGAGTATGTTGAGCGCTGCTTATCTGCAGAAGAATGTCATTGAGATCGTCTTCGATATCGATACCGACGAGCTCGTGTCGGGGGACAAGAATGTCGTCGACTGTCACGCGTTCGAGATCAAGGATGTTCATTAACATTCCGTGGCGACGCCTTGGAATGCGACCGCCAGATTCGTAGACCACGGTGCGGAGTTCATCGGGGGTTAGTTGGTTCTCATTGCCACTCGCCTCGGAGCTAAAGCCGAGCAGTCGGACAAGCGCATTGGATACCACGTTGACAATCCACACTACCGGATAGAGCAGTTTGAGCAGCAAGGCGAGTAAAAGGCTCGAAGGGTAGGCGACTTTTTCGGGATACAGCGCCGCAATCGTTTTAGGTGTGACCTCGGCGAAGATAAGCACGACAAGGGTAAGCACAACTGCTGTGAGAATTGGCGAGGGGTCGCCGAACACGGCAATCGCGATTGAGGTGGCGATTGAAGCCGCGAGAAAATTAACGAAATTATTACCAATAAGGATAACGCCGATCAGTTTGTCGGGGGTTTCCAATAGTTTGCTCGCCCGCTTTGCGCCCGCATGATTCGTGCGCGCCAGGTGGCGCAGGCGATAGCGATTGAGGCTCATCATTCCGGTCTCGCTCGATGAAAAGTAAGCCGACGCGATGATGAGCGCGAGAAAAGAGAGCAGGAGTGCGAGTAACGAATTGTCGTCTTGACTCATTTTTTATGTGGTTGCCTAAGATGGTTGCTTGAGAGGGTTGCGTAAAAAGTGTCTGTTGGCTCTACAACAAAGTATTTGTAAGCAATGAGTTAATTATCGTATGAGGTATTCGAGTGCAAATTTTGACCCGTAAAATCCGAGTATTAACAGAGCAAAGCCGCTCAGCGTAAAGCGAATTGCTGTCACGCCTCGCCAGCCTAAACTACTGCGCCCCCAGAGGAGTGCCGCGAACACAGTCCATGCCAGTAGAGAGAAAAAAGTCTTATGGATGACCCCATCGATTCCCCAGATATTATCGAAAAAGAGGAAGCCGGCGACTATGGCTGTGCTGAGCAGAAGTTGGCCTGCCCAGAGCAGCTCGAACAGCAGTGCCTCCATATCCTGCAGAGGAGGTAGTTTGCTAAGCAGCCCGCCCGGGTGATGATGTTTTAATCGGTTGTTTTGATAAGCAAGCAGCAGCGCCTGCAGAGCGGCAATGGTTATTACACTGTAAGCGAGTATGGAAAGCAGCACGTGGCTTGCCGAACCGCTGTCGAGCTGCGTGGGAGGAAACTGGCTACTGATATTCATCGATACGACGATCGATAAGATAGCGAGCGGGAAAAGCGCTAGAAAGAGGTTGTCGAGCGGCTTTCGAAGGCTGCTAAAAAGGACAAGCAGTGAGATGACCGCGCCGATCAGTGTACTAATCTCGACAAGGCCAAAATGCCATCCGCCGGGTGCATGCAATAGGGCGAATGCGCTTGTCGCATGAGCCGTCGCAGCAATAAAGCCGCAGCCGAGCATAATTGATCGGCGCTTATCTCGACGCATCCCAGTTGCCTGCAGCACAATGCTTGCTAGGTAGAAGAGGATCGCGATTGCGCCAGCGGTTTGTTGCATGTTTTTCGGGCCACTCCATCGCTTTAATGCGACTAATACGTGTGAGTCGGAAAGTGTCGCACATGTGTCATGGGCGTTGAAGCAGTTTTTGAGCGTCATTTTGCCGCGCATCTGCGCTATACTTGGGTCTCGATCGAGTACGGCTCGGCATTTTTAATCACCCGCTAGTCGGGCAATGACAGTATTAGGTGGTAATTCACAGGTGTTCGATACCCTTAGCGAAAGACTCTCAGGCACATTCCGCAAGCTTACTGGTAAGGCGGTGCTGTCAGAGGAAAACATTCAGGACGCGCTGCGCGAGGTGCGGCGCGCGTTGCTCGAGGCAGACGTAGCGCTTGCCGTGGTCAAAGACTTTACCGATCGCGTGAGTCTGCGTGCGGTAGGCCAGGAGGTCAGCAAGAGTCTGAGTCCTGGTCAGGCCTTTATTAAAGTAGTTCAAGCTGAGCTTGAAGCCGTTATGGGTAATGCCAATAGCGAGCTCGATCTTAAAGCCGCCCCACCTGCGGTTATCCTGATGGCAGGTCTGCAAGGGGCAGGTAAAACGACATCGGTAGGAAAGCTTTCGCGCTACCTCAAGCAGACTGTTAAAAAGTCGGTCATGGTTGTGAGTGCAGACGTCTATCGACCTGCGGCGATAAAGCAGTTGCAGACGCTTGCCGCAGAAGTCGAGGTTGAGTTTTTCGAAAGCAATGAGCAGCAGAAGCCGCGAGATATTGCTGCGGCAGCGTTAGCGGAGGCAAAGCGCAAGTTTATCGACGTGCTCATTGTCGATACCGCAGGTAGGCTCGCCATCGATACCGAGATGATGACCGAAATTGGTGACCTGCATGCGTTGCTAAAGCCTGTCGAAACTCTATTTGTAGTCGATGCGATGACCGGTCAAGACGCCGCCACCACTGCGAAGGCCTTTAACGACGCGCTGCCGCTGACCGGCGTGATTTTGACTAAGGCAGACGGCGATGCAAGAGGCGGAGCGGCGCTGTCGGTGCGCCATATTACTGGCAAACCGATTAAGTTTATTGGTATGGGTGAGAAGAGCGATGCTCTCGAGCCTTTTTACCCCGACCGTATCGCCTCGCGCATCCTCGGCATGGGCGATGTCCTATCACTAATAGAAGAAGCTGAGCGCAAGGTCGATAGGGCGCAGGCGGAGAAGCTCGCCAATAAAATAAAGAAAGGTAAGGGTTTCGATCTCGAGGACTTTCGCGAGCAGCTCAAGCAAATGCAGAATATGGGCGGCGTGGCGAGCATTATGGATAAATTGCCGGGTATGGGCGCCTTGCCGCCGGGTGCAGCCAAGATGGTGGATGACTCTAAATTTAAGCGCATGGAATCGATCATTAACTCGATGACACCACGTGAGCGCCGCAATCCTGATGCGTTAAACGGGTCACGTAAGCGCCGTATCACACAGGGGTCAGGCACGCAGATACAAGACCTCAATCAATTGCTCAAGCAGCACAAACAGATGCAGAAAGTGATGAAAAAGATGAAAGGCGGCAACATGGCAAACATGATGCGCGGCCTAGGTGGCATGCGCGGCGCAGGCGGCATGGGTGGGCCGGGCGGTAATTTCCCGCGATTCTGAGTGCTCCGCGTGCGATTTATGCAATTGTCTTTTTACCTGTGCAATCGGATTGTGCACAGGGGCTGCGAAAGAGGAGTGGCCTCTAATTGGACTTGTGATACTCGCTTCCAATCTCCAGGTATTTAACATAGAATACCCGCCCTTTTATCCAGGCCGGATATTTCGCGCGCTGTTTATAAGAAATGGCAGGTGCAGGATAACGGTTCGTCGACATAAGTCGCGGATTTAATAGAATATTAGCTAAGTAAACTTATAAGTAAACCTAACAGGAATTAAGTATGGTCACGATTCGACTATCTCGTGGTGGCGCTAAGAAACGTCCTTTCTACCACATCACGGTTACTGATAGCCGCTCATCGCGCGATGGCCGCTTCATTGAGCGCATCGGTTTCTTCAACCCGCGTGCGACTGGCGGCGAAGAGCGTTTGCGTCTAGATCAAGAGCGCATGGATTACTGGCGTTCGCAGGGTGCTCAGATGAGTCCTCGCGTCGTTACGCTTGCTCGTGATGCTGCAAAAGCGCCAAGCACTGAGGCTTAAGTCCTGAGCTTGAATGGTTCGCCTGCTAATGAAGCTTTGAATGACGACTCGAGCGGAGCTTGGGTAGTTCTTGGCAAAGTCGGCAAAGTTCACGGAATCAAGGGTTGGGTGCGGGTCATCTCGTTTACCGAGACCTCCGATGGGATCCTTGATTATCCGCTGCTCCGAGCAGATTTCGATGCCAGCGTAGCTCCAACTTCGGCCACGCGGCAGTTAGAAATAGATGACTACAAGCAGCAACCGAAGGGATTGATTGCCCACTTTAAGGGCATCGATAATCCAGAGGAAGCGAGGCTGCTCAACGGTGCCACTTTGTCGGTCGAAAGAAAGGCGCTGCCGCCGTTAGAGAGCGACGAATATTACTGGTATCAGCTCGAAGGTCTTACAGTAATAAATCAGCACGACGAATGCTTTGGCATCATTAAATCGATGCTCGAGACGGGTGCCAACGACGTCATGGTAGTTAAGGCAACGCAGGAGAGCATTGACGACCGAGAACGACTTATTCCGTATCTGAGTGATTCGGTAGTGCTGAAAGTTGATCTCGGCAAACGCGTCATTCGCGTCGATTGGGACGCAGACTTTCTCGCATAGTTCGGGCTGGCATAGATTGGGTTGTTTGAATCAAGGCGACACAAAGACGGTATGTCGAGAACGCGGGCATTCTAAATAGAGCAAAGAGATCAAGAGATGAAAATTGGCTTGATCACACTGCTCCCTGAAATGTTCGCAGCTCTAAGCGACTACGGGATCTGCGGCCGGGCAATCCGTGACGGCATAGTAGAAATTAATTTGGTTAACCCGCGTGACTTCACCGCGGATAAGCATAGAACGGTGGACGACAAGCCTTTTGGCGGTGGTCCAGGAATGCTTATGAAAACTGAGCCTCTCGTGGCTGCGATAAGAGCAACGAAAGAGGCATTAACCGAGCGCTCAGGCAGCGTGCCGAAGGTGGTTTACCTTTCGCCGCAGGGAGTTAAGGTTAATCAAGAGAAAGTGGTTATTGAGGCGCAAGCAGAATCACTGATTCTCCTTTGTGGCCGATACCAAGGCATCGATCAGCGCGTGCTAGAAAGCGAGATCGACGAAGAATGGTCGCTAGGTGACTTTGTGATCAGCGGAGGCGAGTTTGCCGCTATGGCAATTGTCGACGCGATGATTCGCCGCCAAGCTGGCGCGCTAGGTGATAGCGAATCGGCGATGCAAGACAGTTTTGAAGAAGGCCTGCTACATTGCCCCGAGTACACGCGGCCGCAGAGCTTTGAAGGACATGACGTGCCAAACGTCTTGCTCAGTGGAGACCATGCCGCAATAAAGCGCTGGCGCCACAAGCAGGCTTTAGGAACGACATGGCGTAAACGCCCCGATTTGCTAGACGCGAGGGAGTTAACGTCGGAGCAGAACGATCTGCTCAAAGAATACCAGAAAGAACACGGCGACCAGTAGATTTGGCGTCTTATGGCAAAACCAAACATGACACAGAATAATCCTCAGGCGTGAGCCGCGGGGCCCAGAGAGTTTAGGAGCAGGCACGATGAGCAAGAACAAAATCATTCAGCAGATCGAACAGTCACAGATGGCACGCGAATTACCAGACTTCGGTCCTGGTGACACAATCATCGTGCAGGTAAAGATCAAGGAAGGCGAGCGCGAGCGTCTCCAAGCATTCGAAGGCGTGGTCATTGGCCGTCGTAGCCGCGGACTCAACTCTGCTTTTACCGTGCGTAAGATTTCACACGGTGTTGGCGTTGAGCGTACTTTCCAAGAGTACAGCAAGCAGGTCGATAGCGTGATTGTTAAGCGTCGTGGTGACGTTCGCCAAGCTAAACTCTACTACCTTCGTGACCTCGCTGGCCGTAAGGCGCGCATCACCGAGAAGCTTGAAAAGAAAGCATAAGCTTCTTTTGCAGCAAGCAGCTTAGCTCTCGTTCCAGCAGCTAAGCGCATTGATCAAGCCGGCTATTGCCGGCTTTTTCGTTTGTGCCGCGGATCGATGCAGCAAGGAGCAGCCAAAGCCTTCAGCGATTGAGCCTTGTGCGTCCAAATGCTATAAATCAACTCCTCGATAGCGGTCAACGATCGGCCAGGAGTAAGTACATGACAGTTTCAACAGCTACCCTTCGACGTGCACTTCGTGCGGCGATAAAACCGCTGCACTCGAGTATCCCTAAGCGCTGGATTACAGCCGTTTTTGCCGTCGCTTTGGCTTTCGGTATTGGGCAGGTGAATGCGCAGCAATCGCTACGAGACAAGCTTTCGGCTGCGATCGAGACGGCCTCCGGTAATCAGCTCAAAATCATCAATTTAAAAAAGACGGTCCTGCCAACAATTTATGAAGTGCAGCTCAGCACCGGCGAGATTCTCTATAGCGATATCTCAGGCGATTATTTATTTGCAGGAGATATGTACAGAACCAGCTCAACTGGCCTGATTAATCTTTCGGCAACGTCGAGGCAGGGCGCCAATCTTGAGAAGCTTAACCAGATCGCCGAAAGCGAGATGATTATTTTTGAGCCTGAGGAGGTCAAAGCAACGCTCACGGTGTTTACCGATGTTGATTGCACTTACTGCCGCAAGTTACACGGAGAACTCGACCAGCTGTTGGCCTATGGTATTCGTGTTAGATATCTCGCTTACCCGCGAGGCGGCGCTGACTCTCCTGCCTTTCCTAAGATGGTGTCTGTCTGGTGTTCAAGCGACCGCCACAAGTCATTTAATCAGGCGAAGAACGGGCAAAACTTACCCGCAGCAGACTGCGAAACGCCGATACTCGAGCATTATGTGCTCGGCAACGAGTTCGGTGTAAACGGTACGCCTGCTTTGGTCTTCCCAGACGGAAGGCTTGTCCCTGGTTACATTGAGGCGACGCGCCTGGCAGGCATGTTAGGCATACTCTGATAGGGTTTAATTAACATCCTAATTGCATCCTAACTCTTCAATTCCAGTATAATTCGAGGCTACGCGCGTGCGCGCGTCTTCTTCTTACGAGGCTATGCGTTGAACTCTGACAAATCTAAAACACTGAAAGTGGGCATCTGCGGCTATGGCACGGTGGGCAGCGGCACGCTCGCTTTGCTACAAGGCAATGCGAAAGAAATTACGCGTAAGACCGGCGTCGAAATCGAGATCTACCGGGTTGCCTCGCGCAGCCTGCAGGTCGATATTGCCGGAGTAACGCATTCGGGCACAGACCCCTTCGAGGTCGCAAATGATCCTGAGGTCGACGTTGTTGTTGAAGCTATGGGCGGCTTTGATCCGGCTTATGACGTGGTGCATAAAGCGCTCGAAAACGGCAAACACGTTGTCACCGCAAACAAAGCATTAATCGCCGAGAGAGGAGCTGCGCTTATCGAGCTGGCCGAGCAGAATGACGTCACGCTCGCCTATGAGAGCGCGGTGGCAGGCGGTATTCCGATCATAAAAGCGCTGCGTGAGGGTCTTGCTGCAAACAGAATTGACTGGCTTGCGGGCATCATCAATGGCACTGGCAATTTCATACTCTCCGAGATGATGGATAAGCAGAGAGAATTCGCCGATGTGTTAGAAGAGGCGCAAGCACTTGGCTATGCCGAGGCCGATCCTACCTTCGACGTCGAGGGGATTGATGCGGCGCATAAGTTGACTATTATGGCGTCAATAGCGTTTGGCATGCCGCTGGCGTTTGACAAGACTTATACCGAAGGCATTAGCGCGCTGACCCCAGAGGACATCGGCTACGCCAAAGAGCTTGGTTATCACATTAAGCATCTCGGTATTGCTCGGCTCGAAAACGGGTGGGTACAAACACGCGTCCATCCTACGCTGATTTCAACGAAGCAACTGCTTGCGCATGTTCATGGTGTAGGTAACGCCGTCGTTGTTCACGGGCATGCGGTAGGGAGCACGCTTTATAATGGCCCAGGTGCTGGCGCCGAGGCGACTGCCTCATCGGTGGTAGCCGATATTATCGATATCGCGCGTGCGAAAGCGCAGGGGCTCTCGAAGCCAAGCGTGCCTATTCTCGGTTTTGAAACACTACGGACCGATTTTAAGGCGATGACTATCGATGAGATAGAAACAGAGTATTATTTACGCATTACCGCACAAGATGTCGTTGGCGTGATGGCCAATGTCGCCTCAGAATTAGAGCGCCACGGTATTGGTATCGATGCGCTCATACAAAAAGAGAGTGATGGGAAAAATGTACCGATCGTTATATTAACCGACAAGGCGCGAGAAGGTGAGCTCAATCAAGCAATCGCAGCGATCGAGAAACTTGCCAGTGTCACCGCGCCGGTAATGCGCATTCGAGTCGAGAGCTTCGGCGAATAAAGGAATTAAACGTGAAATACGAAAGCACGCGTGGCGGTTGCCCCCAGCAGAATTTTGAGCAGGTATTGCTTACCGGTTTGGCGCCGGACGGGGGGCTCTATGTGCCCACCGAGCTCCCGCATTTTTCACTCGAAGAGATCGCGTCGTGGCGAGAGTTAAGCTACCCAGACCTCGCCATGAAGGTTATAACGCCCTTTATCGGTGATGAAATTCCTACGGCAGATTTGCGCAATATCATTGAAGACAGCTATGCGGCGTTCAACCACCCTGAGGTAGCCGCACTTGAGTCTTTAGGCAATGAAGAATATGTGCTCGAGCTTTTTCATGGGCCTACACTCGCGTTCAAAGACTTTGCGCTACAAGTGCTCGGGCGCCTCCTAGACTATGTTCTTTCTAAACGTGATCAGCGTGTGGTTATCCTCGGCGCAACGTCGGGCGACACGGGTTCTGCGGCGCTTGAGGGCTGCCGCCATTCCGACAGAGTCGATATTTTTATTCTTCACCCACACAACCGGGTGTCGGATGTGCAGCGCAAGCAAATGACGACGGTGACGGGTAATAACGTGTTCAATCTTGCGGTCGAAGGTAATTTCGACGATTGCCAGCGCATCGTCAAGGCAGCCTTCGCCGACCAGAGCTTCCTTGAGGAGGATCGTCAATTAGTCGCGGTAAATTCGATTAACTGGGCGCGTATTCTCATGCAGATTGTCTATTATTTTTCGGCGTCGCTGCGGCTCGGAGGCCCTGATCGCAAGGTGTCATTTTCGGTGCCAACGGGCAACTTCGGCGATATCTATGCCGGCTATCTTGCTAAGAAGATGGGGCTGCCGATAGACCAGTTAATCGTTGCCACAAACAAAAACGACATACTGCACCGCTTCATTGCGAATAACGACTATTCGGTCTCCGAACTAGCAAAGACGCATTCGCCCAGCATGGATATTCTCGTCTCGAGTAACTTCGAGCGTTTCCTCTTCGATGTATTCGATCGCGAAGGCGCGGCGGTTGCTGATCTAATGGCTAAATTTGGCAAAGAACTCCGCAGCGTGTCAGACGCGCATTGGCAGCGGGTGTCCGCAATTTTCGACAGTGCTGCGATAGACGATGAGACGACCTGTGCGGTTATTGCGTCGGTAAACGCAGAGTCAGGCATGTTGCTCGATCCCCATTCGGCTATCGGCGTCGAAGCGGCCCGTCGCTGCCGCCGCGATCCCTCTGTGCCGATGGTGACGTTGGCAACAGCCCATCCTGCAAAATTTGGTGATGCAATTACGGCCGCGGGACTCGCGTCGCCAGAATTACCCGCACACCTAACCGATCTCTTCGACCGCGAAGAGCACTTTAGCGTTGTGGCCAACGACCTGCATGCGGTGACTGATTATGTCAAAGCGCACGCGCGGCGCTAGGGGATGCCAATACAGCTCATTACCCGCACGCCCGGCGATCTAGTCCTTCCCGAATCATTGCCGCCGCTGGTGCGCCGAATTTATAGCCAGCGACCGCTGGCGGCCCTCACAGAGCTCGAACTGACTCTCTCCCAACTTATCCCCCCCGCAAGGCTCAAGGGCATCGATGCGGCAGTCGACCTGTTGGAAGCTGCGCTTAAAGAGGGTGAGAGACTTCTCATTGTGGCCGATTTCGACGCCGATGGGGCGACCAGTTGCGCGCTCGCGCTGACTGTCCTGCGCGCCTTTGGTTGTGCGCATGTCGATTATATTGTTCCCAATCGATTCGAATACGGCTATGGCTTAACGCCCGAAATCGTTGAGCTTGCGAAGGGTAAAAACCCCGATCTCATCATTACCGTCGACAACGGCATCTCAAGCATTGAGGGCATCGAGTCTGCGCGCGTTGCAGGTATTAAAACCCTCGTCACCGATCATCACCTCCCGGGCCGCGAATTGCCCGCGGCCGATGCTATCGTCAACCCTAATCAGCCGGGGTGTGAGTTCCCGAGTAAAAGCATCGCAGGCGTGGGGGTCATCTTTTACGTCATGCTCGCGCTGAGAAGTCGGCTTCGCGATAACGGGTGGTTTACCAGCAAGGGTATTCCCGAGCCGAATTTGGCCGAACAGCTCGATCTTGTGGCCTTAGGTACTGTCGCCGATGTGGTTGCGCTCGACCATAATAATCGTATTTTAGTCAGCGAAGGGATTAAGCGGATCCGAGCGGGGCGGGCGCGCCCCGGGATTCTGAGTCTGTTGATCCTCGCCAAACGCAATTTCTCCACCTTAGCTGCCAGTGATTTGGGCTTTGCCGTGGGTCCGAGGCTCAACGCCGCAGGACGCCTCGACGACATGTCGACAGGCATCGAATGTCTTCTCACGCAGTCGGAGCACGAAGCGCATGAATACGCGCTAGAGCTCGATGGCATGAACAAAGATCGCCGTGACATCGAGGCAGGCATGCGAGAGCAGGCTTTTGCGCTCGTTGATCAGTTGGCGTTCGACGCCGATGACTTGCCTGCGGGTCTTAGTCTGTTCGATGAGCGCTGGCATCAGGGTGTTGTTGGCATTGTTGCATCACGGATCAAAGAGCGCTGCCACCGACCGGTCATCGCCTTCGCGCTCGCGGATGCCGATGATCCCGAGTCCGAGCTCAAAGGCTCGGCGCGCTCGATTCCTGGGTTCCACATTCGCGATGCGCTCGATGCTGTTGCTGCGGCGAATCCCGGTCTCGTGACCAAATTCGGCGGCCATGCGATGGCGGCGGGCCTGAGTCTGTCGCGCGCCAACTTTGACGCCTTTGCCCAAGCGTTTGCGGCCGAGGCGACTCGTGTCTTAAGTCCAGAATTGCTGCAGGCAACTATTGTCAGTGATGGCGAACTCTCTGCAGAGGAACTTACGCTCGGGTGTGCGGCAGATCTCGCTGCGGCAGGGCCTTGGGGGCAGGCGTTTCCTGAGCCGACTTTTCACGGACGATTTAAGCTTCAGCAGCAACGCCGTCTCGGCGAGAACCACCTTAAGATGGTGTTGAGTCCGCTCGGTGATGACGGATTTCTCGTCGATGCCATTGCTTTTGGCGTGAGCGAAGCTGACTGGCCGGCGTCCTCTGCGACCGAAATCGAGCTGGCCTATAGGCTCAATATTAACGAGTTTCGAGGCGCAAGGACGTTGCAGCTCATGGTCGAACATCTGCTGGGTAGTCATTAGGTCGTCGCGTGAGGCGACGCTTATTCTGACACCGAGTGCTGCCTTGGCCGAGGAGGCTGATGCGAATCGATTATAGGTCTACAATGACAGCATTGGGCGTATTTGTTATCTTCTGTCTCTTACTCGCCCGCAAACTGACTGTCGATGCTTGCCGATAACTAACGCGAAAGCAGTGTGCCGATAAGTGGCGAAGTGTCTCTCTAGCAATGGAATAATGCATGTTAACTAAGTCTTATAAGCTGTTGTTATTGATCTTTTTAAGCTTAAGTTCGTTCTCGACTTTTGGGCAGGTTCACCGTACCGATCAGATCGAAGTCGAGCTGCTGTCAGAGACCACTAACGTGATGCCCGGCGAGACTCTTTGGCTTGCGATCCGCCTCAAGCCTATTGAGCACTGGCACACTTATTGGAAATTCGGCGGCGACAGCGGCGAGGCTACGAGCACAAGCGAATGGCGTTTGCCCTCTGGCGCGAGCGCCGGCGAGATTGAATGGCCAATCCCTGAGTGGACGCCGTTCCCCGGCAGCGACCTTGTGACCTTCACCTACGAGCGCGAAGTTTATTTGCCTCTCCCAATTACCATTCCCGCCGACTACGCTGACTCATCATTTAATCTCGCGACCCAGATCGATTGGCAGGTGTGCGATGAAATCTGTATCCCGGGCGCAGCCGAGTTCTCGCTCACGCTTCCCGTTGCCTCGCAGCTCATAGCGGATCCGCGCTGGGTAGACGGCTTTGCAGAGGCGCGCGTGAACACGCCGCTGAAGCGCGACGAGCATCAATTAGCCGCTACATTCAATGCGCACGGCGGCGAGATTAATGTCATGGTGCAGGCGCCCGATGCGCGCTTCGCCGATGCTGACGAAGCGTGGTTTTTTCCACAGCAGCGCCGGGTAATGAAATACGCGCCAGTGCGCAAGGTCATGCTCGACGGTGACCGTGTTCAGATCAGCACCCAGCAGCATCGCCGTTTCGAACCCCAGCAGGGCGAACTCGAAGGCATGCTCGCTTTTGTCGATAGCGAGGGGCGGCTGCACGGCTATGACCTGCTCGCGCAGCGCACTGCTATCGCTTGGGATAACAGCATTGAAGTTGAGCTGTTAAGTGAATCGACAACACTGGTGCCGGGCGAGACACAGTGGTTAGGCCTGCGCCTCACCCCTGCGGCGCATTGGCATACGTATTGGAAAATGGGCGGCGACAGCGGCGAGCCGACAAGCCTAACTGACTGGTCGGTGCCTGCGGGCACTCGCATTGGCGAGCTTGAGTTCCCAGCGCCACAGTGGCTGCCCTTCTATGAGACCGACCTCGTTAATTTTGGCTACGAAGAGGAGGTGGTTATTCCAGTCGCTATCACTCTGCCTTCGGGCTATAGCGAGGCGAGCGCAACGATAGCTACCACGGCTTTCTGGAATGTGTGCGAGCAGATTTGCATCCCCGGAGAACAGCGCCTTGAACTCACTCTTCCGGTGGCGCAAAGCATTCAGCTAGACGCCGTTGCTGAGAAGTTTTTCGCTGATGCGCGGGCGCAGCTGCCTATTGCCGACCACGATATAGAGCAGAGTGTCGTTGCAGCAGGCGAACGGGTCAGCCTTGGGTTCAGCTCGGAGCAGGGCTTGTTCGAAGGCTTTACCGATGCCTATTTTTTCCCCGAAAAGCGCCGTGTTATCAAACCCGGGCCACTGCGCGATGTCACACTCAGCGCCAATTTACTGCAGATTACCCACTCGCAGCCCCGGCGCATGGTCGAAGACCTGAGCGAGGTCTATGGTGTTCTCGTGCTCGAAGATGCGCAGGGTGATCACGTAGCTTATGATTTCTCTAGCCCCGCCATCGAATTGAGTGAATTCTCAATGATGCCTTTGGCGGCAGCCAGCCAGCAGAATCAGGCGGGCGGTGGTCTGCTTCTCTATGTCGCCTTCGCTTTTCTTGGCGGGCTCATTCTTAATCTAATGCCCTGCGTGTTTCCCGTGCTGTCGATGAAGGCACTTAGCCTCGCTAAGAATTCGGGCGCCACTGCGCACAAGCAACGCATGGATGGCTTGGCTTACACGGCGGGCGTTCTGGTGGCGTTTATGGCACTCGCCACCGTATTGATCGTACTTCGAGCAGGCGGCGAGCGCATCGGTTGGGCGTTCCAGTTTCAGCAGCCGTGGTTTTTGGCGCTTATAGTCTATGTGTTTTTCATGCTCGCTCTGAGCCTATCGGGTGTGTTCGAAATTGGCACGAGTCTCATGGGCATGGGCGGAAATCTTGCGCAGAAAGAAGGCTATAAAGGATCTTTCTTCACCGGCGTTCTCGCGACGACAGTGGCGACTCCCTGCACCGCGCCGTTTATGGGGCCTGCACTAGGCTTTGCTCTGACCCAGCCCTGGGCGCTGGCGATGGTTGTGTTTGTCGCCCTTGGACTCGGTATGGCAGCGCCGATTCTATTGCTGTCGTATGTGCCAGTGCTAACGCGATTTTTACCCAAGCCTGGGCAGTGGATGGAGACGTTTAAGCAGTTTATGGCTTTCCCACTCTACGCCTCTGCGCTCTTCTTCCTGTGGGTGCTCGGCAATCAGGTCGGTATCATGGGTATGACGCTCGTGCTCGGTGCGTGTGTCGTACTGGCCTTTGCGGCATGGTTGTACCAGAAGCGCTTTACGATGGGGCCGATTGCTTTAAGCCTCAATTACGTCACTGCTGCTGTCGCGATTGGCTTTGCGCTCTATCTCATGCAAACGCCGTTCTTGCAGACTCAGGCGCGGGAAGCGAGCGTTGCCGAATACGACGAAGAGGGCAATCTCGTTCTGGGCGCTGATAATTTCGAACCTTTTTCGGCGGCAAGGCTTGCAGAGCTGCGCGCCGCAGGTAAGCCTGTCTTTATCAACATGACCGCCGATTGGTGTATCACCTGCCTCGCCAATGAACAGACATCGCTTAGTGGCGACTCGGTCAAAAAAGCGCTAGTCGACAACGGCATTACCTATTTGAAGGGTGATTGGACGAACGAAGATCCAGAAATCACCGAGGTACTCGAGCGATTCAATCGACCTTCGGTGCCACTTTACCTCTTGTATCCAAGAGAGGGTGAGCCTACGATTTTGCCGCAGATTCTTACGCAGTCAACGCTCGTCGATGCCTTCGACGGTGTCTAAATAGCGGCCCAGCTCTCAACTGGCGCGTGAATTATTTATCCCGCGCTGAGCGGTAACTCGCAAGGACTACAGTGACATTGTCCCTGCCGCCATTGCGGTTAGCATGATTGATCAGCGTGCGGCAGGTGAATGCAAGATCGCCCTTACAGTCTGCGAGTGTGTCGCTAATCTGCCAGTCGGCAACCAAATCGCTTAAACCATCGGTGCAGAATAATAAGAGATCGCCTTCTTGCATTGTGCAGCTGATTTTGTCGCTGTCGATAGCAGCCTTAATCCCAAGGGCACGGGTAACCACATGGCCTACGCCGGTCGAGCGCGACGTGCGTTCTGTATAGAAACCATCATCGATGAGGTCTTGCAGAAGGCTGTGATCATGCGTGAGTTGTTCAAGGCTGCCTCGCCTGAACAAATAAAGTCTGGAGTCGCCGATATGGGCAATGTTTAGCTGATCGTCGAGGAGGTGAGCGGCGATGGCAGTTGTGCCCATCCCTGCGTTTTCAGGCGCCGCTGCCTGCGCGAAAATTGCGGCATTTGCTTCCGCCAGTGCAACATGCAGACACTCTGCAGCCGAATGATCTGAATCGCTTTGTGCTGCGGCAAAGTGCGTCGGAATGCACTCTACCGCTATCTGGGCAGCTAATTCGCCCGCGCGATGGCCACCCATGCCGTCGGCTATCACAATGAGCGAAGATTCGGCGTCGATATAGAATCTATCCTGATTGGTTTTTCGCTTGCGCCCAGTGTCGCTTTCCGCAGCGAGACAGAAGTGCCCGCACGTGGCTGCCAAGTCGTCGCTCATTTCTGATACGGCAGCGTCGTTTCTGGCTACGCTATTGTTACCCTTGCTGCGCAAAGACGCTTTTCCTTTCGCGTTGATTTGAGGCCTAGCATTCTAAGGTGAGGAGACTGGCCAGTAAACGGTTGATTGCGGAGTGTTTGGTGTTCGTGAGAGTGTGGTAATCTCACGAATTGGCCAGTCCATTTAGCCAGTCCATCTAGCCAGTCCAACTAAGGAGAGCAGGACATGAAGATTCCAAGTTTCGCGATGACACTCCTCGCGGTCGTCCTCGTGTTCTATCTTCTGATCGTCGGTGAGGCACTCCTGCTGCCCTTGGTGATAGCCATTGCGATTTGGTATCTGATCAATACATTGGCGGCGATGTTCGGTCGGCTGCAATTAAAAGAGCGCGAACTCCCTCGCTCGGTTTGTTTGGGGTTGTCATTTTTGACTTTCGCTCTAACCCTATGGGGAATAGGCGGGTTTCTCGGCGGTAGACTTGAAGAGGTGATGCAGGTGATTCCTGTTTACCAAGTTAATCTAACCACGAGACTCGAGAACCTCCCTTTTCTCGACATGGCCGCCTATCAAGAGCGGGGTCTCATGCAGATGGTCACCGAATGGATTGACCTGCCTGCCTACGCTGCGTCGATCGCGTCTTCATTCGCCGGCATTCTTGCGAGCGGTGGGCTGATTTCGATTTATGTGCTCTTCCTCTTTCTCGAGCAGGGTAGGTTCGATGATAAAATCTCTGCGCTCTTCGGCGCAGGCGGGCAGGAGGGTGACGTCCGAAAAATCATCGATCGAGTCCGCAACGACATCCAAAAATACATTAGCATCAAAATGTTCACCAGTTCGCTCACCGGTCTCCTCAGCTACCTCTTTTTGCGCGCCGTCGATGTTGATTTCGCTGGTGTGTGGGGGCTAGTTATCTTCCTGCTGAACTTTATTCCAACGGTAGGCTCAATCATTGCAACTATTTTTCCCGCGATGATCGCGTTGGCACAGTCCGACGGTTACAGCTTGTTTTTGCTGGTGCTGGCAGGCATCGGGATTTTGCAGATTGGCATTGGTAACATACTCGAGCCGAGGCTGATGGGCAGTTCCTTTAATTTAAGCCCTATCGTGATTCTCCTGAATCTGGGGCTCTGGGGTTACATCTGGGGCATTCCGGGCATGTTCCTCTGCGTTCCTTTTCTTATTATTCTTACTATTATTCTTAGCCATTTCCCGCAAACACGCTATATCTCGGTAATTCTCAGCAGCGATGGCAAACTTCGCGTCCCCGCGGACGAGGTTATCGATGACTTCGAATTCAAGCCGAATATGGCTGCGCTGCTGGGTCGAGATAAAAGTGAGGGTAGCGAGTCGAACGGCGTAAAGGCCGGAAACGACGAGTAGCTTGTCCTCGTTTTTCTGCCCGCCTAACTCAAAAAACGTCTGCAAAATCCGCTCGCTAGGCGTTATACTTGCTGACTTTTGCACGCAGCTGGATCAGCAAGCTCATAGTGGCCTTGCGCCATCAATAAGCTGATAAAACTAGCCGATAATACAACCCGACAACACAACCCGATAAGTAGAGACTATGAAAAGCGCAGAAATTCGCCAAAAATTCCTCCAATTTTTCGCCGACCGTGGTCACGAGATCGTACCGAGCAGCTCGCTAGTACCGGGTAACGACCCGACGCTCTTGTTCACGAATGCGGGCATGGTCCAGTTTAAGGATGCTTTTCTGGGCGATGAAATTAGAGCGGTCAATCGAGCGACGAGTTCGCAGCGCTGTGTGCGCGCAGGCGGCAAGCACAATGATCTCGAGAATGTGGGCTACACAGCACGTCACCACACCTTTTTTGAGATGCTCGGCAATTTCTCGTTTGGCGACTATTTTAAGCGCGAGGCTATTAAGTATGCGTGGGAGTTTCTAACGGTCGAATTGGGTTTGCCAGCCGAAAAGCTGTGGGTGACAGTCTATCAAGACGACGACGAAGCGGCGGCGCTATGGCTAGATGAAATGAAGATTGATCCTACACGCTTCTCGCGTCTCGGCGAAAAAGATAACTTTTGGGCGATGGGTGACACGGGGCCGTGCGGGCCTTGTTCCGAAATCTTCTTCGACCATGGCGAAGCGGTTCCGGGAGGCCCACCGGGCAGCCCCGACGAAGACGGCGATCGCTATATCGAAATCTGGAATCTAGTTTTCATGCAGTATGAGCGCAAGGCAGATGGCACACTGACGCCGCTGCCGAAGCCGTCTGTAGACACCGGCGCCGGCCTCGAGCGCGTCGCCGCTGTTATGCAGAACGTGCACAGCAATTACGAGATCGATCTCTTTCAAGCGCTTTTGGCAGACATCGGCGAGATTACAGGAGTTAAAGACCTCACCAATAATTCACTGAGGGTTATTGCCGACCATATTCGTTCTTGCTCATTCCTCATTGTCGACGGTGTGCTGCCGTCTAACGAAGGACGCGGCTATGTGCTGCGCCGCATTATTCGCCGCGCCGTGCGTCATGGTTATCAGCTCGGTGTTAAAGAGGTGTTTTTCTATAAGATCGTCGCCGGCCTCGTGAAGGTAATGGGCGAGGCGTACCCCGAGCTTAAGGCGAAGCAGACAATTGTCGAGAAAGCGCTGCGCGATGAAGAGCAGCAGTTTGCGCGCACGCTCGAAAATGGCATGACGATTCTAGAAAAAGCGATAGCCAATCTCAAAGGAGACACGCTAGCCGGCGAAACGGTGTTTAAACTCTACGACACCTATGGATTTCCTGTAGACCTTACCGCCGACGTTGCTCGCGAAAGTAACATCATGCTCGACATGGAAGGCTTTGAAGCTGCGATGCAAGTGCAGCGCGAACAAGCGCGTGCGGCGGGTAATTTTTCGGCGGTAGATAAGCTCGAGCTCGATGGTGTAGAAATTACCGATTTCCGCGGCTACGAGGTGCTAGAGGCAACTGGTGATGTTGCGGCAATCTATGTCGATGGCGAGCCTCGCGACGCGCTCAAAGCAGGTGAATCCGCGACGCTGGTACTCACGCGTTCGCCGTTTTACGGCGAGTCGGGCGGGCAGGTTGGCGATAGCGGTACGCTGTTTGCCGACGGTGTTGAGTTTCGTGTGGACGACACCCAGAAACAGAACGACGTGATGCTTCATATCGGAGAGCTCGTTATCGGTTCGCTGAAACTAGGTGCGTCGCTCGGCGCACAGGTTGCAGCGAATGCGCGTAAAGCGATCACGCTGAATCATTCGGCGACGCACTTAATGCATTCGGCGCTGCGCAATACGCTCGGTGAACACGTGACGCAGAAAGGTTCGCTTGTCGACGCTGCGCGACTGCGTTTCGACTTTTCTCACTCGGCCCCAATGACCGCTGACGAAATAGCGACAATAGAAGCGGCGGTGAATGCCGAGATATTGGCGAACACATCGGTCGCTAAAGAGGTCATGGCATTAGAAGCGGCACAGCAACGCGGCGCGATGGCGTTGTTTGGCGAGAAATACGGCGATGAGGTTCGCGTGGTGAGCATGGGCGGCAAATTCTCCGTTGAGTTCTGCGGAGGCACTCACGTTGAGCGCACCGGCGATATTGGCCTATTCAAAATAGTAGGCGAATCAGGTATCTCATCGGGCGTACGTCGTATCGAGGCGGTCACAGGGCAGGGTGCACTTGCGCTTGTCGCTCGCGAGGAACAAACGCTCAAGCAGCTTTGCGAGCTGGTGAAGGCGAATCAAGAAGATCTGCTCGACCGCGTAAAACAGATTAACGCGAGCAATAAGGCGCTAGAAAAAGAACTCGATCAGCTCAAAGCCAAAATTGCGTCGAGCGCAGGCAGTGACCTTGCCTCGAGCGCAAAAGACGTCGCTGGTATCAAACTGCTCGCCTGCGCAGTCGATGACTTTGATCCTAAAGCGCTGCGCGAGACAGTGGATCAGCTTAAAAACAAATTGGGCAGTGCGGTGGTGCTGTTGATTAGCACAGCAGGGGGCAAAGTGAGCATTGTCGCCGGCGTGAGTAAAGACCTGACAGATCGCGTGAAAGCAGGCGAGCTCGCAAACATGGTCGCCACACAGGTGGGTGGCAAGGGCGGCGGTCGTCCCGACATGGCAATGGCGGGCGGTAGCGACGTTGCAGCAGTCCCTGCGGCTGTAGCGAGCGTTGAAGAATGGGTTGCTAGCAAGCTTTAAAACGCGTGCTAGTCAGTAGCTAATGCAAACAAGCTCGAGAAGTGGCGGGCTTTTCGGCCCTTAGGGGCATCGAGTACAAGAGAATGGCGCTGTTAGTATTGAAATTCGGTGGTACCTCGGTAGGTACTGTAGAGAGAATCGAGGCGGTGGCGGATAAAGTTGCCCGCTTTAAGGCGGCAGGTGACGATATTGTGGTCGTGCTTTCTGCAATGAGCGGAGAAACGAATCGGCTTACCGATCTCGCGCAGCAGATTATGGAATATCCAACGCCACGTGAGATGGACGTATTACTCTCTACGGGCGAGCAGGTGACTATTGCGTTATTGAGTATGGCCCTAGAGAAGCGTGGGGTTCCCGCGCGCTCGTTCACAGGTAACCAAGTCCAGATTCGCACCTGTGAGACACACACCAAAGCACGCATTAGGGAAATAGACGGCACTCGCATTAGCGCGCAGCTGCAGCAAGGCAATGTAGTCGTTGTGGCAGGTTTTCAGGGCGTCGACGAGCACGGTAATATAACCACGCTTGGCCGAGGCGGGTCTGATACGACCGCTGTCGCACTAGCAGCAGCCTTAGACGCCGACGAATGTCAGATCTATACCGACGTGAAGGGTGTCTACACCACCGATCCTAGGGTCGTAGAAGACGCTAAGCTGCTCGACAGCATTACGTTCGAAGAGATGCTCGAGCTTGCGAGTTTGGGTGCCAAGGTTTTACAAATACGTGCGGTCGAGTTCGCGGGCAAATACAAAGTGCCACTGCGAGTATTGTCTAGTTTCGAAGAGGGGGCAGGTACCCTCATCAGTTTAGAGGGTGAGTCAAAAATGGAAGATCCAACTATCGCAGGTATTGCATTTCAACGCGATGAGGCAAAGCTGACTGTCGCAGGCATTCCCGACATCCCGGGTCTTGCTTATCAGGTGATTGGCCCTGTGAGTGCAGCAGGAATCGAAGTGGACGTGATCGTGCAAAATGCTGCTGCAGACGGTAACAACGACATTACCTTCACAGTGAAGCGAAGTGATAGTGAACGCGCGAAGAAGATACTCGATGGGCTCGCAGCGTCTCTTAAGGCTGAGTCTGTCTCTCTCGATAAAAAAATTGGCAAAGTCTCTGTTGTTGGCGTCGGCATGAAGTCTCATGCCGGTATCGCGAGTAAAATGTTCAAGGCACTGGCCGATGAGAACATTAACATTCAGATCATCACCACGTCCGAGATCAAGATATCAATAGTAATCGAGGAGAAGTATTTAGAGCTTGCCGTGCGCGCCTTGCACAGCGCGTTTGACCTTGGTGATCCAGATTATGAGAAGGAGAGTATAACCTAAGAGCCCAGCCTCCCGCGCTTCGCGTCCTTGGCACGTCGAACTTATCGTCAAGGTTGGTGCCTGAAATCAGCCATTGCCGTGAGCTTGCCCCGGTGTGTAACTGAGGTAGAACAATGGTAATGGAGCTAACTGCTCGGGGAGAAGGATTATGTTGATACTGACGCGCAGGATTGGCGAAACACTGATGATTGGTGACGAAGTAACCGTAACTGTGCTCGGCGTCAAAGGTAATCAAGTACGAATTGGCGTCAATGCTCCTAAAGACGTCGCCGTGCACCGTGAAGAAATTTACGAGCGCATTGCAAGTGAGCAGGCAGTACCAACCCCCGAATAGCAAACCCTCGCCATTTCTAGACGCGCGGTGCGATCTTCCCTTCTCGTTTCCCCCCAGGCTATGTTACTATGCTCGCGATTTTTGGAGAGGTGGCCGAGTGGCTGAAGGCGCGCCCCTGCTAAGGGCGTATAGGAGAAATCTTATCGAGGGTTCGAATCCCTCTCTCTCCGCCAAATTTCAAGTCTCTGCTTTGTAAGCTTTCATGTTTCTCCTGCTGTTTTCTTGTAGAGAGAATTAAAAAGTAGTTTGGATGCTTAGGTTAAGGCGGCGATAACGACTGCTGCAGGAATCCTGTATTAGTGAAATCGCGCCATTAATGGTGGTGCCGTCGAAACGTTGCCTATATCGGCAGCGTGACGCACCAAGTGTGTTGTCAGATTCCAGCCGAAAGGTCCAGTCTTCAAACCAGACTTTAGAAACAAATAGATCCAGCGATCGCTCTCTGTCGTTCCGCGTTATCGTTTTGATATCGATGTCGTAGTTGCCACCCCAGATAGAGTGACTGTAATCAATACCGTAGCTCAGTCCAAGCGATGTAATGTCATGACGGAAATTTATACCGGCGAAGCCACGACCACCTATGCGCTGCTTTGTTTTTAGAAATGGATCGATGATCTCAGAGTCGAATAAACCTAGAGTCACGCCGAGTATGGCATTAGGTAAACTGAGACTGTTTAGACGAATGCTCGCCCGATTAAACATCGCCCAGCGCTTGGCCGGTGCTACATTTCCTGTTGCCGATAATGGCTCGTTGGGGTCGATGGTAGCGTTGATTCTACCAATATAGTTGTCGATATCAGAATAGGAAATGTTGCTGGATATCACCCCTCCATCGTTAGGCAGGCGGTATTCTAGTTGTCCTTCATAGTCCCAGCTCGTTTGCGGCTCTAGCTCGGGGTTGCCGGCAAGCGCATTGAGGTCTCGGTCTTCTTCGTTCGTCGTCGCTGCGAAGCTTGAAAAGCTCAATTGTGAAACGCTTCGTTTTACGGTGCCGCGGAAGCGAAAATTTTCTGTAATATTGAAGCGGTAGTCGAAAGAAGGGCGCCAGAACTGAAAGTCACGTGTCTTGTTAACCGCACCGGTCTGTGAGATTTCGGAAGTTTCATAGACCAAACTGCTTTCTAGTGAGCTGCGATCGCTAAGCGTCCAGTTATGAAAGGCGAAACCTTCATAGCGAATTTCCTGAACCTTTGTTCCTGGGTTGGAGACCGAAAGAAGGGGTGAGAGGCCTCCAACACTAGCAGAGGCCGGTTCTGATCCAGAGCTACTGCCTATAAGCAAGCTAGAGTCGAGCTGGGTATCGGCACTCTCGATTCCAACGCGTAAAGACTGTGTTTCGGTTATCGAGAAATTATAATTACCCTGAATGATGAACTCCTGCCGTTCTTGCCTTGAGTCGATGAATAGATTTTTGCTCAAGCCTTCTTCTGCGGGATTGGCTGAATAACGCTCGCGAACATTATTGCGGATTTCATTATTCGCAACGAAGAGAACTGACAGGCGAGAACCATCGTCGAAGCTAAACTCATAATCCCCCCCAACTTCCCAGTTACTTTCCTCTCTGTTGACATCTTCTTCCTCGATACGATTAACCAGCCCGGCATCGGTAAAATCTACAAAATCGCGACGAACAGGACGTGGGTGATCACCTTCTCTGATTAGCGCATTAAGTTGCATACGGTGATCGCCCAGGCTATAGCTCATATTGGAAGAGAGAGTATTCTCTTGTTGATCTCGGATATTGGTCTCGAACAGAGTGCCCACTACCTCATTGTTGGGTCCTAGTCGAACTTCCCGATTGTCACGATTCTCATAGTTGGGTCGTGCCTCTAAATTGACCAGTGCCTGAAAATTACCAACCTGTTTCGACCATGCAACTGAACCTCCGGTCTCGAGAGTGTCGTCATGATTGAGTCGATTAACAAGCTCTACCGTAGTGCTCGAGCGCGACTGCGAGGCAAGCAAGATCACATTGATTACTTCGCTGGCACCACGCACATTTAATGCACCGCTGGTGTCACGAATGATTTCTATGCGTTCGACTTCCGCAGCCGTAATGCGGTCGAGTTGGTCTCTGGCAGAATTACCCTTGCCTGCTATACGTTGACCATTGATCAACAGGTTGCCTCCGGTGCCGAGGCCGCGATCACCTCTGCCGCTACCGGGCCCGCCACCTCTTAGAGAGATACCTGGAATGCGGTCTAGCATGTCGCTGGCAGTTATGGGGTTATACTGAGAAAAAGAATCAGCAGTGTAGATGACTGTGGAGTTGGCACTCTCATCAGCATTGGATGGGTTTTGTGCCGCAGCGGCGGTATTCTGCGCTAAACCGCTTTGTGCAGATAGTAATAGCAAGCAGAGACAGAAAAAGGTCAGAGCTAAACGCGTCTTAATTTTTTTCATGGAGCTTGTGCCTTGGCAAAAGTCTATTATCTTATCAGATATCAGTACCAAGTGAGAGAGTGAGGTTAGTTTGAGACAAAAGACATGGTGAAGATTAGTCCATTAAGGTTAGTAAATTAAATTGCATGTTCAGTGATGTACTGTGAATGACGTTATGATCATTGATAAATACACTCAGTTATCGTCAAAAATTCAGTACGTAGCACTGCATAAATTACTGTTAGTGCTCATCTGTTGAAGTAACTTCTCTATACTCTGAGGCAGCTGCAGCGCTCATACGCCTCTTATCATTTCTCCAGCCGGGGCACTCCTCATTAAGAAGCAAAGTTAGTTGTTGTGCTGCTTTCGATTCAGAGTAACTCGCGGAACGATATTCTGTAAGTGCAGATGAAATCGTTGAAATGAGTAGATTCCACTTATGAATAAGAGTTCGATCACCGATATCACCATGGGATTCAATTATAAATTTTTGTGACAACTTATAAATTTTTTCTATCGTCCCCTGCCACTTATAAAATGACGCATACTCAGAATCTATTGAGGGAATAATGCCGCCCATCATCACATCTCCCGCAAACAAAACAGACCCCTCTTCGAAAAATATTATTGAATCGCCTCGGGTGTGAAGAGGGCCGACGGAGGTAAGTTGTACGTTCAAATCGGCCCAATCTACTGCGTAGTCATCATCATAAAAAATATCTGGCGTCGGGTAGGGCATGTTCTTGATTAGCTGACTATTGATTGCCGATTGACGTGAAAATTGATCTTTTAAACGCTTTCCATTCTCCATCTCAAGGCTTTGCACCCTAGAAGCGATCAATATGGCATCCTCAGGAAAACCTCCGACACCAAGTAAATGCTCGGGATGGTAATGGCTAATAGTTATAAAATTTTTTCTGTTTCCGCTTAGCTCAGATACAAAATCGCATACTTTCATACCATTTTCGATTCCGAGACCGGTATCGACAACTAAGACAGCTTCGTCTCCAATTATGGTTCTACATTAGGTACAAGCCGAACAAAATTATTGGGAATTACATGTATTTTATCTGTGATTTTATCTACCAAACCTGGCCGTATGACCGGATCTGAAGAATTTAGTAATTGTGCGTTCAGCAGAGCTGAACATAGTAAAGTTATTCCAAGCGATAACGCGAAATGTATTGAATATCTCATGATGCTGACTTTTACTCTCTGAGTTCGATTCATGTAACCCTCATACGATGCAGTAGCGGCTATTCGTCGCCTGGGCCAGAGATAATTCAAATGACGACCATAAGGTGATACTTTTAGCTAGTTTTAATAAAGCGAGTGATAGGTCTTAGGTTCAAGCCGACTTCTTAGCCACTATGGGTAAATCACCGCGAGGTGTGGTCAAACTGCCAGTAAGTGTCATACCTTTAAGTATAAGTGACATCCGGGCGGTGCCTTGGCGCCCTTGACGCGTGAATGACAGAGTTTCACCGTCAAAAGAGACATCAGACAGCGGTGTAGATCCCTGTGGGCGGCCCCAGGTTCCACCTAGTACGTTATCAGTTTCAGTGATCGTTAGGACCACGGGAACTCCCCGACCTTGAAAATTTAAGTCCATTTTCCAAGCGCCAAGTACCGCGGCATTGTCAGCGGCAAATGTGTTTGCGCTAAAAATTAATGGAAACAGCGCCATTTGCATAATTTTTTTCGATAACATTAAAATTCTCCTCAAAAAGAAAAACGGAAAGGTAGTTTTGATACAGGCACAGCCATTATTTAGAATCAATGCGCCGTAACTTTGCGTTGGAAGCCTGATTTACTGTTTATACGATGGAGTAGCGGTTACCCGTCGCCCCGATCTGCACAATTTTAAACACTAGGCGTATCATGGTTGCTTTAGCATATTGCTATATTATGGACTTTTCTAATCGTGGATTAAAAAGAGGTTTAATAACTATAGTAATTTTCTTGTTTTTCATTAGAAGATTTTTCGGAAAAGTGTACTACAAGGTTGCGCTGAAATTTTTCTTCGGGGAGAAAAGAGGTAGATAAACTATATTTAAATTATAGGGTTATGATGCCTTGAGATAAAATCAAATCATGCACGAGCATTGTCAAATGAAAGAACTAAAATAACGATAAACGTTGCGACAGTCATTGTCCCTGTTATCTAATAAGATATAGCTATAAATGAAACGCAAAAAATATACAGAAATTTAAAAGTAAATAACTAGCCTGACAAAAAGTTTTTCTCTATCTGTGTAATTTCAGGCAGGTTTGTTAAAAAAATTAATATTCTAATCTCGAAGCATGGTCGAAACGGATCTCTATTTAAAAATAACTGACTTGAGGTTTTGTTAGCTCTTGAAAACTTTATGGAAGCAATGCACGAAGGAAGCTCAAGCTACAGACTTAAGAGTTTTATACCTTTCCACACTAATCAGTACGTATTATGATAGTCATCATTATAAGGTCGTAGATAATAGAAGAGAGAACAAGTGGAAATTTTAAAAACATTACTCCAAAGCGTTGTTTTCATTGCGCTAATCAGCTTAGTGGCGCTCGGTACGTTGCGAACCCAACGCAGCGGCGCTGATGGTGCAACTATCGTCTTTCCGGGCGGTGAAATGATCGCAGGGGAATTGCACACGGGACCTGAGCCGGACTGGAGTTTCACCGACAATATTTCTACTATCGAGCTTCAGCTCAACGATCCTATCTCCACACGCCGTATTTTTATTCTAGAAAGCGAAGGAAAAATTTTTGTTGTTTCGGGTTACATGAAGTCTTTCCTTGGTAAAATTTGGAAAGAATGGGCGTTCGATGCAGATGAGGGTAATGACGAAGGTGTACTGCGCGTGAATAATGTGCGTTATCCTAGACAGCTAGTTCGAATTAAAGATGGAGACGTGCTTAACGGCGTATCTTCAAAATTACTTGCGAAATATAGTGGCGTTCCATCACCCGTTTCAGCCGAGGCTATCGCTGCAGCCCGAGCAGACATAGAAAATGGTAACAGCTGGATTTTTGAACTTGCCCCACGCTAACACCATTGGAAACCAACTATGAAATTACGAAAATATCTTATCTTGTGCGCCGCCGGATCATTTGTAACTGTGCTTATCCTATTGTTGGTGCCAAGTGTAGGGGTGTCCATTGAGGGCTTATTGATTGCCTTTCTTTCTTCGAATGCCAACTGATTCAAAATAAGCAGATAAAATCTATATAGATACGTGACGGCTTCTGGGAGCGGCGTACTCATTAACTAATACTCGGCTGTGTAGCTCGACTAGATCGCACTGGTTTTTGAACTCTACAAAGACAATTTTGGATTATCTAAAGATGCTTACTTGCGATCAGGCTTTGTTTGATTATGGATCTTCTAAGCGTCGGCCGCCGCAGGCTGATCCGTTTATTGCAGTAACCCTGAGTAGATTAACGCCCAGATTGGATAACGCGTCCATGTCGGAACAGGGTATATGGGTAAATCGCAGATCGACTTCATCGCCATCTCCTAGACCTGAGTTAAGCAGAAGTGGTTTCACATCATAAAGAGACCAGTTGCGCGCCAGGCTAAGCTCCCCAAGCAGGGTCATTCCGGCGAGAGCGCTCACGTCTGCAATGCTATTGTTCTCAAGCCTTAAAACTTTTAACGCATGCAATCGCTTTAGCGGGGCAATATCTTCGATTTTATTATTGCTAAGAAACAAGTGTTCCATATCTATCATGTCGCTGAGGGCGCCAATATCTGAAATGGCATTGTCATTCAGACTAAGCTGCTGCATGCCGGCCATGCCGCTCAGTGGGCTTATATCCTCTATCAGATTGTTATGAGCCCAAAGCAAAACCAGACCATCAAGATTGGCCAGAGCACTAATGTCTTTTATTTGACTATCATAGATGCGTAGATGGGTAATCTTGGTGAGATTGGCAAGCGGACCTATATCGGATATGGCATTGAGATGGATACGTAGCAGGCGCATTTCAGTTAGACCTGCCAATGGGCTTATGTCGGTGATGCCATTAAATAATACACCTGGGTCGCGCCCATCATCCATGTTGAGATAGTGCTGGAGTTGATAGGGATACAATCCGTGCACATGTAATTGGCGAAGTTTGGTGAGCCCAGCCAATGGGCCAACATCAGAGATTGGATTCTCACTAACGATGAGTTGCTCTAGATTGGTCAGCCCACTTATCGGACTGAGATCGCTGAACCAGTTGGTATGTAAATTTAAATTAATCAAATTTGTCAGGCTGCTAAGCGGGCTTATGTCAGTAATAAGTCGATTCAGTAGATTCAGCTTGGTAAGGCCAGTGAGGTTTTGAATCCCGTCCAGATTCTCGAAGGGCTTTTCCGGCGAGGGTCTTAAAGTTCCACCATAAACCACTCGCTCAATCGAAGTGCCGACAATTAACTGTTCCAAACTTGCTGCTTTTCCGCAGTTCAGTGCTGCTCCTGCGACGAGCCCCAGCGCCTCATTAACGACTTCGGCTAGATCCTGATCGGCAAAGGTAACAATTGCGTCTTCCGTAAAATCCCGGCAGTGTTCTGTGGGAGATAAGATAATTTGTGCTTGAGCATTTGCGAAGTCGATAAAGGAACAACCTAGCACAAGCGGTAATGCCAACTTTATTAAGTAGGAGAGACGATTCATGAATTCTACCTTCTAATTAGTGTTTTCGTTTTTACATAGATACGATCTCTGAAGTCAATTAAGGCTTATGGAAATTAATTTCAGCGATAGCGATGCCGCTCTCACCTGCAACGGAATAGAGTAAATAGGTCTTATCACCTTCCTGATAGATGGCTGGATCTCTGAGTTGGTGAACCCGCTCATCGATGTACCCCCCCTTTGAAGCTTCCAAGGGCAAGTCGGCACCTTCATAGTCCATTTCAGGCCGCAAGACTTCTATCGGTTCACTTGCAGTCCATTCACTCCAATCATCTGTTAACTCGATTGTAGAAAGCATTATGCGTTCCGGTTCGTCGCCCCGATTGGTGAAGAATACGTAGAGGCGTCCTTCTCGAATCAGCAGGCCCGAATGGCGCATGTTAGAAGTGAACAGTTGCGGGCCCGCTTTGAAATTCGTCATGCCGTCGCGAGAGCGAAAAAGGTAACCCGGCATACTCATAGCATAGTGGAAACCCTCGTGCTCAATCACGCGAAAGTAGGCGCGACCCAGATCTTCTTCTCTGCCTTCGAAGTGAATACCGTCTTCAGACAAAGCTGCGCGCGTGAATTGTCTGCCTTCACTTTGGCCATGGTAATACATCACTATTTGTTGAAGATCTTCGCGCACCTGTACGTCAGGTGATGCAATATGAGCATACAGCGCTCCTGTCCTCCCCTGCCTATGTGAGCAGGGCGGACAAGTAGTGGGAAATAAAGAGTCTTCGAGCTTTAAGGAACCCGGTGAATGCACGGTCCATGGGCCAGTGACTTCATCGGCGTAGGCCATGCGAATGTATGTGCCACGGTGATCAGCGAAATACAGGTAGTAATTGCCAAGGGGGGTCTCTACCCAATCCGGTACCCTAATCAACGAGGGGCCCTGGATATTGCCACCCATTCTAGTATCCATTTCGGGAGTGATGATAGGAGCATCGCCAATGCGAGTGACAGTTATGCTGTCTGGCTTTGCGACGGCTGCGGCCGAAGACAAGACAAACAAGAAGTATATTAGTAGAGTTGGTGTTCTAGTTTTTTTCATGAATGAGCGCCGCGTTTATGAAAATCAGAAACTATCTCAGTGGAACGATAATATCCAGTATCGTATATGTATTTGTGCCGACATGTCCCGGACTAGTCTTACGGTAACTAGTGAATATTAAGTTAAGCTTTAGAACTGTAACCTAGGCTTGGAATGCAAAGACATTGGAGCGGTAATGCGTATGAAACTTATCAAATCACTGATCCTGAAAATCGGATTATCTTGACTTTGGGGCGTGTTTTCCCCTAGAGAAGTTCACTAATTTGGTGTAAGAGCGTCTATGTGCTCTGCTGAGTCAACTGACGGTAGAAAAAATTATTTAATTTAATAAGTCATTATATCGATGACGCACATTATCTTCATGTGAGGATCGATGGTTTAGACGTGCCGCGGGAGTTGAGAGTTTATAATTGCGAGCCCTGATTCAATAGTTTTTTTGAGTGCCGGCACTACCGCACAAAGTATGGAGATAGATAATGAGACTATTTACAGCAATACCCTTACTCTGCTTTTTTATTGCTGCGAGTGCACAAGAGAATGAAAGGGATAGTGAACAAGAGATTCGTATTCTGTCTGCGTATCACGGGCTTGACCCCTTGCCGCCACTAGCTACAACTCGATTATGTGGATTGCCTCCGACTCGCGGCCAGGATGGCATGCCCGTTACCTTTTCTGTGCAGCTAAATAGTGCATCAGTTTCTGCGACTGCCTTTGCCGTTAAAACCAGCTCTGGTGAAACTGTTACTCCGCTGTGCGCGACATTGCGACCTGCGATAGAGACGCTCGAGAAGCGCACGGTGCTCCTTATCGGCTCCTTTAGTGTCGACAAATCTTTGCCGCGTAGTGTTGAAATTGTGGAACAACTCGAAGATGTCGATGGGAATTCACTGGTCGGCCTGAAAATTGAAAAAGTGACGCCCCTTGCGTCTGGTCCTAGCCTTGTGCTTGCCGAGCGCTTCGCCCCTGATACTTTAGGGCTTGAAGGGGAATGCCCAATCGATATCGCACAAGTAGTCCAGCTAACTTGGGAGGGCGGGGTCACCGGCCCTCAGGGGGCCGCGCTTGCCGAGGCCCAACGAACCGCGATATCAATTCTTCTTAGAGACGGTAATTCCGTGCATCCACTGTTCCTCGCTGAAGATGACCCGGATAACCATGTCATTGCCTGTGTCGCTGAGACCAGTCCAGCAGTTTTGGTTAGCGTAGCAGCGGGCCTCTTTTATGATCCGGGTGATGACGCTAACCCTGAGACCAGAATAGATGTGATTTCAAGGATGAATGAGTAATCTTTTCCGGGATTGCTGTATTACCTTTACTATCTTTGAATAATTTAAAGATGAAATATAGACAGGAACTAACTTTGACAATGGTTATATCTGTGTCTGAAAAAGGAATCTCGAAATGAAACACTTTTTTAAGCAAACGTCTTTGCTTGCGTTGTCGCTTGTTCTTAGTTCTGGGGCTTGGGCTCAGCGATTGCTGCAGCCTTCTGAAAGCTGTCGCGACCACTCTGCGTCTAGCATAGTGAGCTTTGCTGATGCAGTGCTAGAGAAGAAAGTGCATGAGGCTTTGTCAATCGGGCCACAAGATGCCCTGACTTGCGAGCTAGCTGCGCAATTAACAACACTGGATGCCTCCGGTGTAGGTGCGAGAAGATCGGTCTCAGGCTCGCCTGAATGGAATGACCCTGAACATCTGTTTCATGATCTCTCCGGTATGCAGAACCTCACAGGCCTAACCGACCTTGCGCTAAGGAATCGCGGTCTGTCCGATATTCGCCCGCTAGCCGGGCTTACCGATTTGATAAACCTGAATCTGCATACAAACTGGATTTCTGACATCGGCCCATTGCGGGATTTGACGAAACTAGTGAGGCTGCGAATCGCCGAAAATCCCCTGAGCGATATCAGTGCCCTGAGTGAACTAACTGAATTGAGAGTACTTCGCATGCATCGCCATGGCGATTTTATAGGCGGGCAAAACCCGAGGACCCATATGGGGGCGACAGGATTGCTGTTTACAAATGCCGTTACCGACATTAGCCCTCTGGCGAAACTAACCAAGCTAGTGGATCTTAATATTCATACTCAGGATATAAGCGACCTGACACCATTGAGTGGATTGACATCACTGATTGAACTGCGACTAGCGGCCAATTCGTTCACCGATCTCAGCCCATTGCGCGGGCTCAGCACTCTCGAGTATCTAGAACTTACTGGCAATGACATAACCGATATAACGCCATTGAGTGGTCTGACAAACCTGATGCAGCTTGATCTTCGCTTCAATCCTGATTTAACCACTATTCAGGCGCTGTTTGAAAACCCCGGGATTGGGGCTGGAGATATCGTCGAGCTGAGACATACCAATGTATCATGTACAGATCAGGCGCGGCTGGCAGATAAAGGGGTGGAAGTTCGTACCGAATTATTTTCTTCTTGTGCGACTGCTACCAGACAGAGATAAGACCGGACAAAACTATTAATAGCTGCCTGAAATGGCACCCCGGGGACTTTATGAAGGCTGGTATTGTTCTGAAGCAAAGGCTCTTTTACTATCCATTAAGATTCGTAATGTAGAAGCGAGGATGTGATGGGTCAAGAATTCGTCAAAGAGCTCAGAAATCAAAAAGGCTGGTCGCAAAGTGAGCTAGCCGCGCTATCTGGTTTAAGTGTCAAGACCATTCAAAGAATAGAACGTGGCCAGGGAGCACCGTCTTTTGATACGGCTAAGGCGCTTGCCTCGATTTTCGATAAGCCGTTTGCAGACTTTCTACCCTCTCAACCGCCTAAAGAGGTGAGTGCGCAGTCCCTCAGTGATCACGCTGAACCCAAAGGCACCACGTCATCTCAAGTAAGCATCGATATGTATGCGAATATGCTACACAAAGCTGAACATTATTGGCGGCCTGCTGTAACTGCGGTGTTTGTAGTAGCCCTTTTCGCGTTCCTTACTAAGTTGTATCTTGATATGGAGACGCTTTCGGAAGTTGTGACTGATTTGGCATCTGTGATGGCGAGTGATTCGGCTTACGGCCTTTCAGGGGAATCCACCGCTACGTTTATTTGCTCAACAGAGAACAGGTGTGAGAATGGTAGCTTTGACGATTATTATGGAAACCAAGCGTTAACATATGCGTTTCAGGGCATAGAAGGGAACATAGACGGCGCTGGCGGAGTGACGCTTTTAGAATTAGTCATGCTGAGGGATACCGCAAGAATAGTTACTGCTTGGGAAGAGTCTGCAAAGAAAAACTCCGACGTCAGTTCATCTCTGGCTTTGAGCAACTATTTGCAGTGTTATAGCAATTCACGTTCGATGTTGTTTTCAGCCAGTGAGAGTATCGAGAAAATGCAAGATTGTGTTTACTCTGTTTTGACCAATGCTCAGTGGAAAGTGGGCTCCGGAATGAATCAAGCCCTAATAAATCTTGGCCAAAGGATGCAAGATTCAGGTCCATACCGAAATCAGTTCAGGCTTCCAGTTACTACCGATATTACAGACTGCTAGATATTTGCTTCTTTACTAACGACAACTTGGTTCATCTTTTACTTCGGTCCTTTTCTAGCCTTTGCGTTCGGTTCCAAAATTTTCTAATCAGGAATTAGCACTGTCCTAAATCCAATATGACTGGTGCCAAGTCCGCTATCTTGAGCTTCTCTGGCTGCAGGCCTGAAACGAAGACAATAGTTTTCGGCGCATAAATAGGAGCCTCCCTTGATTACTCGAGCTACGGCATTCCCATGATTGCGGTTCACGCTTTCCTGCTGCGAAGGACCGGTTGGATTCAAGGAGTCAGCTGGATCGTGTTCGGGGTAGTACCAGTTTGAAGTCCACTCCCATACATTTCCGATGAGATCATAAATACCGTAATCATTTGATCCAAAACAACCAACCGGCGCGAGGCCTGTATGACCGTCTTCTGATTCATGTTCTACAGGAAATGAGCCCTGCCAGGTATTGGCATGATGATGGCCATTAGGAGCTAGCTCGTCACCTTCCCAAGCGTATCGGCCGTCTCTTTTGTTGCGCGCCGCTAGCTCGAACTGTGCCTCTGTTGGCAACGATCGTCCCGCCCACTTCGCATAGGCTTCTGCGTCTTCGAAGGCGATATGAATAACCGGGTAATTGTCTTTGTCTACTAAGTCGCTGCCCGGACCATCTGGATGGCGCCAGTTGGTTCCCGGCACCCAAGACCACCAGTTTTCTAAACGTTGACCTGGAAGGGGTGGAACAAACAACACGGAACCAGGCAATAAAAATTCAGCTGGTACATCGGCTGGCCAGTCAGCCGGGTCGGGACTTTGTTCGGCAACAGTGATATAGCCCGTTTCTTCAACAAATTTGGCAAATTGTGCATTAGTCACTTCATGGGCATCCATCCAGAACCCAGAGACGGAAACTGCATGAGCCGGCCCTTCATCCTTGTAAGTTGAGTCGTCACCCATAATGAATTCAGCACCCTCTACCCATGCCTGATCAACCTGCTCTTCTAAACAAGCGCTGGCGTAATGCGTTTCCATCGCGGACTGCGCATACGCAGATTGGCACAGTAAAAATAGCCCACAGGACAAGTAGCCATAATGTTTTTTTTGCATATTAAGTGCCTATTTTCGGCGTACCCATTACGAATGCTTGCAACAATGTACGAAAGCAAGACGGATGGCCACAGATCAATTGCCGGAGCTGGGTGGTAGCTCTCCCTGCCAGCCTCTGTCGAGTCTCGCAGAGAGTTCAGCGACCAGATCAGCATGAGCCGGATCGTCCTTGAGATTAGTATATTCCATCGGGTCCTGCTCGAGATCATACAGCTCCACCAGAGTGTCACGCTCGCCATTCAATGGCATCCATTGGGTGTATCGATACCTGGCCGTTCTAATAGACTGGCCATCATAGCCTTCTTCATTTATCAAAGGAGAATTGGTTGAGCCAGATCCCACCATGCGTCTGGATTGGGAGAATGCTGCAGACTTCCAAGGGCTACCTGGGTCATCAAGCAAAGGCTCAAAACTTGAGCCTTCCAGATCGTGCGCTGGATTAGGCAAGGACGCCAGATCGATCAGGGTCGGATAGAGATCGACCAGTTCCACGATGCCTTCAGAAACTGACCCTGCACCCCTGCCATCGGGCAGACGCACGATCAAGGGCACGCGTATTGATTCATCGAACTGAAATTGCTTGCGCCAGAGCCCGCCATGTTCATTCAATTGAAAGCCGTGATCGCTGGTAAACACCACGATTGTGGAATCCGCGAGACCGAGGTCCTCTAAGCCTTTGAGCATTCGGCCAACATGGTGATCTGCCATTGTCACCATGGCATGGTAGGCCGCGATTGCCTGCTTTTTCTGAAGCTCTGAGTGAGCGGCATCATCCTCTAACACCAGCGTCGAAGGTGCGGGAGAATCACTTCCGTCACTTGCGGGGATTGGGGGCAGCACAATGTTTTCCGCAGGGTGCTGATCGAAGAACTCCACCGGCCCGACCCAGGGCTGATGCGGTTTATGCAGACCCGCAGCGAGGAAGAAGGGTTTGTCCCGGTTCTCTGCCATTAGCTGGATAATTCTTGTCGCCGTGGTTCCATCGGGGGTCATTGGCGGCGATTCGCGGGTGGCACGCCAGGTCAGAGGCAGGCTCAGGGTTCGGCTACTTCCAGCGAAAATATCCCGACGCGACATGCCATTTTCCGAACCCTCTTTCCAGGTGTTGTCCCGCACTTGGGAAAGATCGTCGCCCGGCAGGTAGCCTGGAGTATGGAAGAGTTGTGCCGGATCTCGCGACAGAGCAAACTTCGATTCATCCCAATTTACCGCACCCTCAAAGGAGTTGTGACCAACCTTCCCGACCCTGCCTGTAAAATAACCATGATCATGGAAGTGTTCGGGCAGCATTCGCAGTTCGTCACCAATCTTGTGGCGCGGCCAAGTTCCGGTGGTATGCACATCGACCGTGTTGGGTCTAAGCCCGCTTAAAAGAGATGCACGGGAGGGATTGCACAGAGGATTCTGCACAAAGGCGTTTTCAAAGCGGATACCCTGCGCTGCCAGCCGATCCAGATTTGGTGTACTGGCCGTGGCGTAGTGCGGCCTCGCCCCCGAGCTAATATAAGAACCCAAGGCAGTATTCAAGTCATCTACGATAATGAATAGAACGTTCGGCGGATCTTCGTCCTGAACCTCGCGCAGTGGCGCGGCCGTCTCGAGAAGAAATCTGACCGTTCGGTCAGTGGTTTGCGCAAAGCTAGATACACAGAGTACCGCTGTCAGTAGCGCCCAAACTAATGTCGTCAGTTTTGAAACTCGATTCATATCCAAACTCCCTAAGCTTTACTCATGCTCAGTATTATAGCGCTGAAAATATTGAATTGGTGGAGACTAGTCTCGGACTTGTCCCTCAGTCATCAGGCGGAACTAAGTTATGCTGAGCCTTCGAAGCAAAGCGTCTCAACACGTATTTTGAATACCCACCAGGCAGGAGATATTTCAATGCCACCAAGAAGTAATTCTCTACTGACGACAATAGCGGAGAGAAATAGGCAATTACGGTTTAACCGTAATTTACTGGCCATACTCTTTAGCTGCTTTGTTCTACCTTTTGCCGTTCAAGCACAATCCAGCGATCGCCCCAATGTCGTCCTGATTCTTGCAGATGATCTTGGTTATACGGATATATCTCCTTTCGGTAGCGAAATAAGTACGCCGAATATCTCGCGACTCGCTGCTCAGGGATTGTCGTTTACTAACTATCATACCGCTGCTAATTGCGCGCCAGCTCGAGCGATGCTACTGACTGGAGTCGATAGCCACCGCAATGGCGTACCGAATATCCCCGAATCGATTCCTCCTGAACAAATGGCTTACGATCATTATCAGGGAGTACTTAGCGACAAAGTCGTCACTCTTGCCAGCCTATTGCAAGACAATGGCTACCATACCTATATGACTGGTAAATGGCATTTGGGGCATACGCCATCTCTATTGCCTTCTGCTCGCGGATTTGATCGAACAATAGCCATGGCCGACGCAGGCGCGGATAACTGGGAGCAGCGTATTTTCCTCCCAATCTATGACCAGGCGAACTGGTATGCAGATGGAACGCCACATACATTGCCTGACGATTTCTACTCATCGGAATACTTCATCGACAAGGCCATCGAATTCATCGATTCAAATGAGAGCAGTGACCAACCTTTCTTTGCATACATTCCGTTTCAAGCCGTTCATACACCGGTGCAAGCACCGAAAGAGTACTCGGACAGATATGCCGGTGTCTATGATAAGGGCTGGTCAGTGATGCGCGAGAAGCGGCGGCAGGCCGCAATTGCCAAAGGCGTAATACCGGCTGACTCTCAAGTTAAAGTAACTCCGGGGACTCCGGACTGGAACGAAAGCACGGATGAACAGAAGCGCTATGATGCTCGTCGCATGGAAGTCTATGCCGGCATGGTGGATGCTATGGACGCACACATTGGACGCCTGATGTCGTATCTGGAAAGTATCGATGAGTATGACAATACGATTTTCATTTTCACCTCAGACAATGGCGCGGCAGCTGGGGGGCTGGATGGATTGAACGGGAATGCTCCTCTCAATAGATGGCTTGAGCGTGTGGGATACAGCACGGAGTATGAAACCCTGGGAGAAAAAGGATCATGGGTAGCACCGGGCATAGGTAATGCCTCGATTTCTAATTCACCGTTGATCCACTACAAATTCCATACCAACGAAGGGGGGCTGCGTGTGCCCTTGGTGATGTCCGGACCGGGCATTTCGCAGCACGGTGAATTAACCGATGAGTTCACCTTTGTGACAGATATTGCGCCCACTATTCTCAGTTTGGTTGGACTCAATGATCACGAAGGCAACTTCAATGGTGATTCAGTTGAGCCCATAGTCGGCGCGAATTTCTCTGGTTATCTGGTGGGAACTACGCAGCAGGTCCATTCCCCCTCTGAACCTATAGGCTACGAGTTAGGGGGAAGTAGTGCGCTATTTAAAGGCGATTATAAAATCGTGATCAATCGGGTCGAGCAGAACGAGACTGAGTGGCATTTATATAATATTAAAGTTGATCCTGGTGAGGTGAACAATTTAAAAGCCGAACTGCCACAGTTGTTTGAAGAGATGCTGGCGGACTACGAGTTGTGGGCGCAAACTAACAATGTGTTGCCAATGCCTGAGGGATACAATCGCGCGGGCGCTATCTTCAGAAGTGGAATCAATTAATCTTTCGACTAGACGTTAAAATGGATTTATTAGAATTTGCTAAATTCTCTTTGATCAGAGTCATGCTCCTAAAAGGGGTGAGAGCTGGGCGGTTGCTAGAAAAAAAGATCAACCTAGCCCAGTGAAGTGTCTAACCAACTAGGGCTTTACGAATTTTTAGTTATCAAAAACTATCTGATGCTCTAATGAATTCGGTATTGATTCCAACATCAAAATTAAAAATAGGAAATATTATGAAGGTTTTTCAATCTATCACGTTATTATCTCTTTTCATCATGCTGCCGTTGATTAGCTTTGCGCAATCTACGACTAATAATGATGAACAGGAAGTTTTATCCGTACTTGATGATTTCATGTCTTCTTTCAGCGGGAGTGATCCTGTTGGACATTCTGCGACCTACCATGTTCCTCATTTTCGTCTTGCTCGCGGAAGCATGTCGAATTGGGCAACAAGGGAGGACGTTGTAACTGCTCATATAAGAATTTTTGATAATTTGAGTGATACAGATTGGCATCATTCTGAATGGGTAGAGCGGGAAATTATTAACATCACTGATACGAAAGCTCACGTGGCTACTCGCGTTCGTCGTTTTCGCGACGATGGATCGGAAATAGTAACCTTCGAATCTCTATATATTCTAATAAAAGTAGAGGGTCGCTGGGGAATAAAATTCCGCTCAAGTTTTCTATAATTCACTAATTATTTATTAAGAAGAGAGGAGTAACATGATAGAGTTCCGTTAGAAATTTTGCTACCTCTACTCGACTGAATCTGTGGAATAAAGTGATTTGATGGAGATGGCTTTATCAGCCCTAGGAAATTTTCAGTATGGAAAAAAACAAAATAGCTCTGATTCTCTGGTTTTCTTTTTTATTTACCGCACCAGTTAGTGCGCAGATGATGACCGAACAGGAAGCGGACGCGCTTTTTGAATCGCTGTCCAACTGGGGCCGTTGGGGAGAGAATGATCAAAAAGGTACGGTTAATTTCATCACGTCAGAAACGAGGGTGTCGGCAGCGCGCCTCGTTCAGACGGGTACGTCGGTTTCTATGGCACATGAGGTGTTAGATGAGCCGGCGGCAGATAATTTCAGTCCCTATGATCATCGCATGACGTCGATCGGCAGTAGCCCCGGCCCTTGGTCCGGAGACTTTATCGGGGTTTCCTATCATGGCTACGCGCATTCGCACCTAGACGCACTATGCCATCGGTTTCAATTCGGAACTATGTATAACGGCTATTCAGAAGATGAAGTAACAGAAGCTGGCTGTGGTCAATTGGCGATTACTGCCTTTAAGGAAGGTATTTTTGGTCGTGGCATCGTCATGGATTTTCCGCGATTGCGCGGTGTGGACTGGCTGGAAAATGGCACTCCTATAACTTCGGACTGGCTTGAGGAATGGGAAGTGGCAAATAATATTAAAATAGGATCTGGCGACATCGTGTTGATTCGCACCGGCCGCTGGATGAGAAGAGCTACGCTAGGTCCCTGGAATCTTGCCGCGGATTCGGCGGGATTACATGCTAGTTCGGTATCATGGTTTAAAGATAGGGAAGTAGCACTAATCGGTAGCGATTCAGCGCTGGATGTAAAGCCTTCGCTAGTTGAAGGTTACGATTCGCCGGTGCATGCACTGGTTCTGGTGGCTTTGGGAATGCCTATTTTTGACAATCTTGATTTAGAAGCGGTATCCGAAGTGGCGCAGCGTCAGGGGAGGGCTGAATTTCTTTTTACTACTGCACCATTGCGCGTCAATGGTGGTACCGGATCACCATTGAATCCAATTGCAACGTTTTAAAGTCATCAAAGAACAGGTAGTAAATTAATAAATTGCAAATAATGTGACTAAGCATGACATAGCTATTAGAGGAAGACATGATAAGAGGAAAAATTATTGTTCTTGCAGTGATAGGAATTGCTTCAGTTACCAATGCACAGAATCCAGTTGGAGACGCATTGACCCGCGCCCAAGCGGCTGACGGCAGTTATATAAGTTGGCGTGAACATCTCATTGATGACCCCATTGAGTCTGGCATTCCATTCAGCGGCAGTGATGGCCTGGTAGTTGGTGATATCGACAACGATGGCTTCGAAGATATAGTCTCTGTTCATGAATCTGATTCCACCTATGATTCTGCGACATTTGATGACGGGTTCGACCCCCCGGCTGCCGGTCATGTGCGTATTGCGTTTGGGACGAGCGACCCGGAAAAATGGATTAATATTACTCTTGCCGAGGGAGCTGAAGTAGGTGCTCCTGAAGACGCTGTGTTGGTGGATATTAATCGTGACGGTTATCTAGATATTTTTGTCGCTGCAGAACTTGCTCATCTGATATATCTAGAAAACCCGGGAGTTAACGTGCGCTCTTCAGCGTGGAAACGTTTGATTCTTCCTCAGAGTTTGAATCGCGGGTCTTATATTCGTGTCTTTTCTGCCGATTTTAATAGTGATGGAATTCCTGAAATTATAGCGCCCAACAAAGGCGCCCAGCGTCCTAGCCCAGCTGACTATGCTCGCTCAACACCGGTTGAATTATTTACTCTGCACGGCGACCCTCTGGAAGGTGATAGTTGGCAGAGAGAAATCCTTGGGCGCTATAGTATTCCGCAGAATTCAGAAACCATAGATCTTGATGGTGATGGTGATCAGGATATCGTGGTGGGAGCCAGGGGAGAAAATCGTATTCTCTGGTACGAAAATACTGGTGAGCTAGAATTTGTTGAACATGCCATAGGCATTAATGGCGGGATTATGCAGGGCTTCAATCTGGAGTATGCCGATCTCTCGGGAGACGGTCGTCTAGATATAATTGGTGCAGGCAGACCGCCGGGCTTGATGTGGATTGAACAGCCAGCGGCGCTCGGCGATGCCTGGAACGGTTTTCAAATAGGTACATTCCTGCCCGACAGCGTCACTGGCATGGAGCTCGCTGACATTGACGGTGACGGTGACGCTGACGTGATTGCTGGCAGTTACAGCAGGGGAGATCGCATGGGAGATGACTCTACAATGGACATAGGTAGTGCATTGGGAAGAATCGGCTGGTTTGAGAACCCAGGCGATGCCAAGACTGAATGGATGCGTCATGATATTTCTAGGCGTAAACGTGGCATGTTCGATAAATTCATTGCTCGCGATTTGGATAATGACGGTGACATGGATTTTATTGGGACTCGTGGAAATAGCTATCCTTATGATGGTGTGTTCTGGCTTGAGCAAGTGCGAACTGTAACACCGGTTGCTTCTTTTGAACGCGCAAGAGATATCGAAAGTAGCGAAATGCCCCTACCCTGAGTGACGTGCATTCTGCCGTGCCAGCGTTTTGCAGAATCCCACCTGTCGCTGGTCAACGTGGGAGGCTAATCGACAAGGAAAAGAAGTATGAGACGGATTACTTTTGACTATTCTGGAGCGCGCGTGGTAGTCGTCCATCTCGGTTAAGCCCCAAAAGAGCCTCGTTAACGGACAAGGAAAATTAGATATGATGGACTTGAATCAGTATATGCAGCGCGCTCAGCGTGGTGTCTACACTAACGCCATGACGGCGTTCGCTCTGCTATTGAGTTTGGCGTCTACAGCGCTCGTCGCTCAAGACGCGGGGAAGCCTGCGTTTACGAGCCACAGGGTTACTCAATCGACAGCGATGCTTGAACCCGCTGACACCAACGGCAATGTAGGTGTTTTTTTTGGCGACGAGGCAGTGTTATTAATCGACTCGCATTACGAGCGCAATGTTGAGGCGCTCGTCGCAGAAGTCGCTGAGCTAACCGATTTACCCATCAGCTTTGCGGTAAACACGCACATTCATCCAGACCACATCGGAGGCAATGCGCGATTGGCAAGCTATGGCGTCACGCTGGTCGCACACGATAGCGTCCGCCTGCGCATGCTCAAGGAGCTGCGCATTCCGCGCAGAGGCGGTATCACCTTTCCGCAACCTGCAGAGGCTGCGCGGCCTGTTATCACCTACAGTGAGGCGCTAAGCTTTCACCTGAATAACGAAGAGGTGCGTGTCTTTCTTGCGCCGCCCGCTCATACCGATGGCGATAGCTTCGTTCACTTTGTTGATTCAGATGTGCTGCATTTAGGTGACGTCTTTCGAACTAACATGTATCCGATCATCGATCAGTTCAATGGTGGCAGTTTTTTGGGCATGATCGCGGCGATGCAAATCGCGATCGAGTTGGCTGGGCCTGACACGAAAGTTATACCGGGTCATGGGGGGGAGGTGAGTGATCGCGCAGGGATGATCGAGGTGCATGCAATGCTCTCGTTATTGCGCGATCGAGTTCAGACTGCGATCGAGTCAGGTGCCTCGCTCGACGAGATTGCTGCGATGAATCTTTCGCAAGATATTGATGGCCGCTGGGGTAGTGTGCCGTCGTGGACGTTTACCGATTTGTTACCCATTATAGAGTCAGAATTACGCGCACAGCGCTAGGAAGTAGTATGCAAGGAAACCGCACAAGTACATTCGCGTCGCTCGCCTCATTTGCCTCTTTTGCTAAGGCGGCCGCCATCGTGGCAACAGGCTTGTTGGTTAGCGGTCATAGCATGGGCCAGCTGGGAGCGATGATGAATCCGGGCCTTGTCGGGCGTGATCAGACTGAAGCGATTCGCATCAACGACGCTATTTTTCAGGCGACTGGATTTGGCAATACCACAATGGTCGCAACGCCTGCGGGCAATGTCATTATCGATACCTCACTGATTGTTAACGCGTCTCGTCACAAACGGCTGCTACAGGCGGAGGATGATGGTCCTGTTAAATACATTATCCTCACCCATGCCCATGGCGATCATATCGGCGGCGTGAATGCGTGGCGCGAAGAAGACACAGAGATAATCGCGCAGGACGAACACTACGAATTCGTCAATTATCAAAACCGCTTAAAAGGCCTGTTCTCGCAGCGCAATGCGGCGCAGTTTCCAAGCCTGAATGTTGTGCAGCTGAGTGAGCTCGAGATCGCGGAAGGGGTTGACAATTTTGGCGCTGAAATCGTTCCGACGATTATGTTCGAAGAAGAATATAATTTCGAACTCGGCGGTGTCGAATTTAATGTCCTGCACACTCCCGGCGAGACCTATGATCACCTGAGCGTGTGGGTGCCAAAATACCGCGCTGCGTTCGTTGGCGACAATTTTTACACCTCGTTTCCGAATATGTACACGTTACGCGGAACCAAGCCGCGTTGGGCGCTAGACTATGTCGATTCGATTAACCGGATATTAGCGCTGGAGCCTGAAATTTTAATCCCGAGTCATGGCGATGCAATCAT
>Ga0206677_10000295_pt1 | contig 46533 bp, 41 predicted proteins | sample M130m12015metaG_FD_155475 | JGI IMG/M metagenome (GOLD analysis project Ga0206677, IMG submission 155475) | Ammonia-oxidizing marine archaeal communities from Monterey Bay, California, United States - M1 30m 12015 | ecosystem: Environmental > Aquatic > Marine > Intertidal zone | place: USA...
ATTCATGCTGGTGCCTCGAACGAGGTAAAAGTAATTGTTGTATCTATACATTCTGAATTTTTATCAGCTTCGGATGTTTCAGAAAAACTAAAAGACATTGACGGAGTAATTGTAGCTCCGGGCTTTGGAGGTCGCGGAACTGAAGGAAAAATTGATGCTGTTCGATATGTAAGAGAAAATAAGATTCCGTTCTTCGGAATTTGTTTGGGAATGCAGATGGCGGTTATTGAGCACGCAAGAAATGTGATGGGGATTAAGAATGCAAATTCTACTGAAATGGATGAGCAATGTTCTGAGCCAGTCATTTCAATCATGGAAAACCAAAAAGTCATAACCGAAATGGGAGGCACTATGAGATTAGGTTTATGGGACTGTGACTTGGTCACAGCCTCTTTAGCGCACAAAGCATACGGTCAAAACTCCATTTCTGAACGTCATCGTCACCGCTATGAGTACAATGATCATTACAGAAAAGAAATTGAAGCTTCAGGATTAAAAGCAACTGGTATTAATCCCAAGACAGGATTAGTTGAAGTGGTTGAAAACCCAAGCCACCCTTGGTTTGTCGGTGTTCAATATCATCCTGAGTACAAAAGCACGGTACTTAATCCACATCCTTTATTTGTTGATTTTGTTAAAGCAAGTTTGAAATACAATCACTCTAAATAAAGTCAATAGATTGACTTAATTAATTATGGAAAACAAAAAATTTGATCCCTGGCAATTTGTAGGATTTTTTTTAATTGCACTAATCCTTACATGGATGTTGAACAATCAACAGCCCATTGAAGAAGTTGCGACAGAAAATGCAAAACAAACGGAAGCCTCAACGAATCAAGCCTCTGAAGGTTCTTTGGGAGTTGTTTTAAATGATTCTCTTCAAGATCAACAAATGAGAGCAGCTTATGGTGCATTTTCAAACTTATTTCAAGAAAACACATCCGAAGAACTTGCATTAGAGAATGAAAAGCTATCCATTGTTTTTTCTCCAAAAGGAGCTCAAATATCAAGCTTGTTTTTAAAAGAATTTAATAACTACAAAGAGGAACCTTTGTATCTGGTAAAAGAAAATCAAAATTTTAATTACAGCTTTTCAACTTCCGATGGTAGAGTTTTAAATACAGCTGATTTTTATTTCACTCCAAAAATCACTGAAAGAGGTGGAATTCAGACTCTAACTCTTACAGCTGCAGTCAGCTCATCTCAGTTTATTGTTTTTGAATATCAAATCAATGCTAACAGTTACATGATTGATTTCTCTATTCGATCAGAGGGGATGGTTCGCCTTATGAATACCCGTGAGCAACAAAATATTACTTGGGACTTAAAAGCTTTTAGAAATTCCAAAAGTATTGAATATGAAAATCGTTATCATGAATTGACTTATTCATTTGATGATAAAATTGATTATTTGTCCGTGTCTTCTTCAGATGAGGAAGAAGACAGTGATGTTCATTGGATTGCTTTTAAACAGCATTTTTTTAATTCCATTTTAATTCCTGCAAAATCTTTCGAAAGCGTTCGGTTTACCTCTGAGAGTTTGTTGGATTCTGAAATTGTAGATCAGCAGTTTACCAAAAAATATCATGCTGAAATTCCAGTGACTGCCTCTGGAGAAATTCATCAGAACTTTCAATGGTATTTTGGTCCCACAGAATACAAGACTTGGGCGCAATATGATTTAGGAATTGAGGAATCCATTGATTTTGGTTGGGGGATTTTTGGTTGGATCAATAAATATGTTTTTGTTCCCACCTTTAATTTCTTGAGCTCTTTTTTGCCTTATGGTATTGCAATTATTATCATGACTGTACTTGTTCGCTTGGTTATGTCACCAGTAACTTACAAATCTTATGTTTCTCAGATTAAGATGAAAGTTTTGAAACCTGAGGTAGATGTAATTACACAAAAGTACAAAGATGATTCTGTAAAACGACAGCAAGAAACGATGGCTTTGTACAGTAAAGCTGGTGCCAATCCAATGTCAGGTTGTTTACCTGCTTTAATCCAGTTACCAGTGTTCTATGCTTTATTTAGTTTCTTCCCTGTTGCATTTGCCTTGCGTCAGAAAAGCTTTTTATGGGCAGATGATTTATCGTCCTATGATTCAGTTCTTGAGCTAGGTTTTAACATTCCCTTTTATGGAGATCACATCAGTTTATTTCCAATTTTAGCCTCAGTAGCAATATTCTTTTACACCATGATGACTGCAGGACAACAATCAGCTCCTCAACAGCCTGGAATGCCCAATATGAAGGTCATCATGTACATAATGCCTTTTATGATGCTTGTCTTCTTTAATAACTATGCTAGTGGATTGAGTTTGTATTATTTTGTTTCAAACGTGCTTACCATCATTTTAATGCTTGTTATTAAAAACTTTATTGTTGATGATGAAAAGATTCTGGCAAAAATAGAGGAAAACAAAAAGAAGCCACAGAAAAAAGGAGGTTTCTCTGCTCGTTTACAACAAGCAATGGAACAAGCTGAACAACAAAAAAAGGCTAGAGGGAAACGCTAGTCAAAAGGGCTGTGCATTTAGATCAGCTGTATCGATTCAATTATCTAACTTTGTTTCATGAAAAAGAAAGTGGTTGTAGGTCTTTCAGGAGGTGTTGATTCTAGTGTTGCCGCATACTTGTTAAAAAAACAAGGGTATGAGGTAATTGCACTTTTCATGAAAAACTGGCATGATGAAAGTGTTACTTTATCTGACGAATGCCCTTGGTTAGAAGATAGTAATGATGCCATGATTGTAGCAGATAAACTCGGTATTCCTTTTCAAACTGTAGATTTAAGTGTCGCTTACAAAGATCGTATTGTTGACTACATGTTTGATGAGTACAAAAAAGGAAGGACACCAAACCCAGATGTTTTGTGTAACCGTGAAATTAAGTTTGCTGTTTTTATGGATATCGCACTTTCTTTGGGCGCTGATTTTGTAGCCACTGGTCACTATTGCCGAAGAGAGGTTGAGGTCAACACGCAGGGTAAGACTATTTATCGTTTACTAAGCGGTTCAGATTCCAATAAAGATCAATCCTATTTTTTATGTCAATTGACTCAAGATCAACTTTCAAAGGCTTTGTTTCCTGTTGGGGAGTTGCAAAAATCAGAGGTTAGACAGATTGCTTCAGATCAAAACCTTGTAACAGCTGACAAAAAAGATTCTCAGGGGTTGTGTTTTATTGGTAAAGTTAGTTTACCCGATTTTTTACAACAAAAACTTCAACCAAAGTCTGGAAAAATAATTGAGATTGATCAAGATTTCGAGGGTTATCAAAATCAACAAATTGATTTTTCCTCTCAACAAGAACGCTTGGAGTATCATACTACTAAAATGAATTACAGTGCTAACGACGGAACTGTTGTTGGTCAGCATCAAGGAGCTCATTTTTTCACCAAAGGACAACGAAAGGGATTGGGCGTAGGGGGAACCCCAGAACCCTTATTTGTTATTGATACAGATGTAAAAGAAAACATAATCTTTACAGGTCAAGGAAAAAGTCACCCTGGATTGCTTCGACGAGGTTTGATAGTAGTACCAGATGAAATTCATTGGATACGCGAGGATCTTGAAATAGCCGTTGGTGATAGCCTAAAAGTAGATGCAAGGATTCGTTATCGTCAACCCCTAGAATCAGCAACCTTGTACAATGAATCAGATGGACTTTATGTTCTTTTTGATAAACCGCAAACAGCGATCAGTAAAGGACAATTCGTGGCTTGGTACATAGAAGATGAGCTCCTTGGATCTGGAGTTATTTCTTAAACATTTACCGCTTTCTTTTCATTTACTTTATCAAAATCCAAAAGCACTTGGTTGTGAAGAATATCCTCAAATGTTTCCTCTTTACGAATCAAATGGGCTTCGTTGTTAATCCATAAAACTTCTGCAGGACGAAATCTTGAATTGTAGTTACTCGCCATGGTTTGACAGTAGGCTCCAGCGTTTTTGAAAACCAGAAAATCACCTTCGTTAACTTCAGATATTTTACGGTTACTACCAAAGGTATCTGTTTCACAAATGTAACCTACAACAGAATAAAAACGTTCTCTTCCTTTAGGATTGGAGATGTTTTCTATTTCATGATGAGACCCATAGAACATTGGGCGTATGAGATGATTAAAGCCACTGTCAATTTGAGCAAAAACAGTTGAGGTAGTTTGCTTTATCACATTTACTCTAGAAATAAAATACCCAGCTTCACTTACAAGAAATTTTCCGGGTTCAAATGCCAAGGTCAATTCTTTTCCGTAGTCTGCGCAAAATTGATTGAACCTTCTGGTTAATCTTTCTCCCAATTCTTCAATGTTGGTTTCTATGTCCCCTGTTTTGTATGGAACTTTGAATCCTGATCCAAAATCAATAAAACTAAGATTTTTGAAATTCTTTGCGGTTTCAAATAAAATTTCTGATGCATGAAGAAAAACATCAATATCTAAAATGTCACTTCCAGTATGCATATGAATACCGTTTATGTTCATTTTAGTGTTTTCGGTTATTCGGAGTAAATGCGGAATTTGATGAATAGAAATTCCAAATTTAGAATCAATATGACCCACCGATATGTTACTGTTTCCTCCAGCCATTACATGGGGATTGATTCGGATACAAACTGGAGTATTGGGATATTTGCTTCCAAATTGTTCGAGTATGGAAAGATTGTCAATGTTGATTTGAACCCCATATTCAGCAACCTCTTCGATTTCGGCTAAAGAAACACCATTAGGAGTGTAAATTATTGAACTCGGACTAAAACCTGCCTGTAGCCCTAGACGAACTTCTTGAATGGAAACAGTATCTAACCCAGCGCCTAATTTTTGAATGTAACTCAAGATCGAAATATTAGAAAGTGCCTTAGCAGCATAGTTAAGTCTTAAGTTCTTGACTCCATTGAAAGCATTGCTTAGACGTCTGTATTGAAACTCAATTTTCTCAGCATCATAAACATAAAGTGATCCTCCAAATTCATCAGCTATGGAAAGTAATTCTGCATGGTTCATATCGCAATATTTTCGCCAAAAATAAGAACTATTTACATTCTTTTGCACCCTTTGCAGAAATTAATTGAAAATATAAAATAATGTTGTAAATACAACAAAATACTTTTTCGTAGGATTCAATATTATTTGATTTAACTTCTCTATTTTTGTGCTCATAAATTATCAAAATAATGAATTTACACGAATACCAAGGGAAAGAGATTTTAGCGAGTTATGGGGTTGCAATACAGAGAGGTATTGTTGCTCAAACTGTAGAAGAAGCTGTTACTGCTGCCAAAAAATTGACTGATGAAACAGGTACAGGATGGCATGTTATTAAAGCTCAAATTCACGCGGGTGGTCGTGGTAAAGGAGGTGGCGTAAAAATTGCCAAAAACCTTGAAGAAGTGTCTACACTAGCTGGTCAGATTATAGGGATGCAATTAATTACCCCACAAACACCTCCCGAAGGAAAGCCTGTTCATCAAGTTTTAGTTGCTGAAGATGTTTATTATCCTGGCGCCTCTGATGCGAGTGAATTTTATGTATCCGTTCTTTTGAATCGTGCAACAGGAAAAAATATGATCATGTACTCCACTGAGGGAGGTATGGATATTGAAACCGTAGCCGAAGAAACTCCGCATCTTATCTTTACTGAAGAAATTGATCCAGCAACAGGAATGATGCCTTTTCAGGCACGTAAGGTTGCTTTTAACCTAGGTTTAAGTGGTCAAGCTTTTAAGGAAATGACCAAATTTATTACCTCATTGTACACAGCATATGTCAACTCAGATTCTTCTTTATTTGAAATTAATCCTGTATTGAAAACTTCTGATGACAAAATTTTAGCAGTAGATGCTAAAGTTTCTATTGATGATAATGCATTATTTCGCCACAAAGACTACTTGGCGCTGCGAGATATCAGAGAAGAAAATCCAATTGAGGTTGAAGCTGGAGAAGTTGGGTTAAATTATGTTGATCTAGACGGAAACGTTGGTTGTATGGTCAACGGAGCTGGTTTGGCTATGGCAACTATGGATTTGATTAAACAGGCAGGTGGAGATCCTGCAAACTTTCTCGATGTAGGGGGAACTGCAGATGCTGCTCGTGTAGAAACAGCATTTCGTTTAATTTTAAAAGATCCAAACGTAAAGGCAATTTTGGTCAATATTTTTGGAGGTATTGTTCGATGTGACCGTGTGGCTCAAGGAATTGTAGATGCATACAAGAATCTTGGAGACGCCATCAATGTTCCAATTATTGTCCGTCTACAAGGAACCAATGCTGACATTGCAAAAGAACTTATTGATAGTTCTGGGCTTAATGTTCTTTCTGCAACTGCATTCCAAGAAGCAGCTGATAAAGTACAGCAAGCAATTAAATAAGACAAACTGTCACTATTTTTACTAAAATAAATGACATAATGACATTTATTTTAAATTGGTATTTTATTTGAACATGTCTGTTCGAGTATTAACCTTTAAAATAATATGTTATGAATTTAGTTAAAAGAAACTTTCAAATTAACCCATCTTTTTTTGATCAGCTCATTTATGATGAATTGGGACGTCAAAGGGATTCGATAAATAAACCACCTGCTACCAATATCTTAGAAAGCGACAGTCAATTTTTGTTGGAAATAGCTGTGCCTGGTAAAACCAAAAGTGATTTTAAAATTGAAGTAAATAAAGAAATACTAACAATAAGTTTAGAAACCGAGAAAGAGGTTTCTGAAAACGACCATCTGTACCATAAAAAAGAATTTGATTATTCTTCATTTCAAAGATCATTTACTTTACCTGACAGCGTAGCTGTTGATAAAATAGATGCTCGATACAATGATGGTGTTTTGAAGCTTGTCTTTCCTAAGAAGAAAGAAAGTTTACCGCAAGCAAAAAAATGGATTAAAGTAAAATAATCCAACTTTTTTCAATAAAAAAAGGCTCCCTTGGGAGCCGTTTTTTTGTTCTGTAAACTAATAATAAGCCTACTCTTCAGATGGAGCAGAAGCTTGCTTAAATTGACCGAGTGTTACGATCTTTTTATTGATGATGTAGTAACTTTCATGAATGTAATATTTCTCAACAGTTCCATCTTCTTTTGGAGAGCTAACGGTAAACCCTGCCTGCACATGTTCTCCTCCCAATGTCGGATTGATGTCCACTGAATAAGCATAGTCAAAAGTCCAGCTTACATTAGAATTATCCGCTTCTATTGAAGCTTTAAATTCATCGAAACTAGAGGATACTTTTCCGTTCCAATCCGTTACTTTTAAAGTGTCAACAAAATGACTTCTCATTGACTCATAGTCTTTTGCAGCCCATAGTTTATCAACAGCAATGACATGGTCAATGGCTTCTTGGGTACCCAAATGCCATTTTAAGTCCTGAATTTTTTGGTTAGGATGAAACCCGATCATACGTTCTTTAGTTTCAGTTGTTGTTGAACATGAACTCAATACTAGAGTAATTACAAATAGTTTAATTAAATTTTTCATTAGATATGATTATTGTTGACCTGCAAGATATGGTTTAAGTTGCTAATTACAATTAATCAAATAAACTATCTTTAAATTTTCACTCCAAAAAAGGGGATTAAGCATAAATTTTCTTCCAGAAATTTTTCTTTTCTATGGTGGTAGCTGTAATAAATCCAGAAAAAAGTGCCCCTCCGATCCCAGCAGTAACAATGTCTTGACCAGTCAAAAATAAACCCTTGATGGGTGTTCTTGGACTTAAAAAACTTTGTTGATATCGTGCTGGATCATGATCCAAACCGTAAAGCTCTCCCTTTTCATAGTTTACAAAATGTTTGGTTGTCAGAGGGGTGGATAATTCGTAGCAGTCAACTTTATCCCTCAGGTGAGGGTACAATTCAAATAGATGTTCGAGCAGTCGTTGAGCAAATTTTTCTTTAAAAGCTTCATAGGTTTCACCTCTCTTCATCCATCTGCTATTTTCCCATTTGTGAAAACTTTCAAATGGAAGTAAAGTAATAATATCAATGGTGCTTTTGTTGGGGTATCTCTTGGACCAACTTGGATCTTTGGATGAAGGAAAAGAAACATACACAACTGGGAAAGGTTTACTATGGTCTTTTAAAAATCGATCAACACAATCATCATGATCCAATTCATCGGGGTAAATCCATAAATTCTTTTTAGGTAATTTTAATTCCTCTGGTGTTCCATTTAATCCTATGTACAAACATCCGTGAGCTACAGAGGGCTTTACTTTTTTTAGTTGTTCAGAAAATTGTTTACTAAACTTATTTTCTTTAGAAATCAATTTTTTAAAGGTGTTCATTACACCAACACCGCTGATAACAATCGGAGCATAAAAACACTTTCCATCACTCATTTTTACTCCTATTGCTCTTTCTTTTTCAGTAATAATTTGCTCTACCTCAGCATTAATCAGAATGGTTCCTTTTGCCGATTCGATGACTGGATCGATCGTTTTTACAATTTGTGATGATCCCCCAATAGGGAAGCTTCCACCACCAAAATAATGTTTTACAACTGAAGCATGCATTGCAAAGCTACTTTGTTTTGGTGGAAGTCCATAATCGCCATATTGACCACATAATACTTTAATGAGTTCTTCATTTTCAGTCAAAGACCGCAATACATCATATGTTGTTTTGTTAGAAAATTCTTGATAGGGTTTCTTCAGCATTCCTCCGATAATATTCCCCAGAAATTTAGGAAGCGCTTTGTTGATGTAGAATTTCCCCATGGCTTTATTTGCCTTGAAAACTAAATTGATGTAATCTTCTATGGCTTTTTCTTCCTCAGGGAAGTACTCGGTTAATTGGTCTTTAAAGGGGTCAACTCCTTTTACAAAATTGTACTTTTTATCCCCAATAATGATTTGATCGTAAACTTCGCCCATATCTGCCCACAGTAATTTGCTGTCAGTGATGTAATCAAACATTTTCCTAAGAGCACTATTTTCTTTTTGAACCTCACCGATGTAATGAATCCCAACGTCCCATTCATAGCCTTTTCTTTTAAAAACATGGGTGTAACCTCCAGCGGTGTAATGCCGTTCCAATAAAAGTACTTTTTTACCTTCTTTAGCTAAAAATGCTGCAGTAGTCAAACTTCCCATTCCCGTTCCAACAATTATCGCATCGTATTGGTCTTCGAGTTGATGGGGTTTTTTGTAGGATTGAATCATTAAATAGTTTTTTATCTTTTTAAAGCTACGATTTTTATTCTTTTATTTTTCTTTCAATAGATTAAAATCAAATGCTTATCAATAGATATTTCCGTGAATTAATTGATTTATTTTTAACTTTCAGTATTAATCTAAAATTAAATCAAATGAAATTGACTCGTTTTTTTATTTTAGCTTTTTTTGCCCTTAATCTCCAAGGTCAAGAACGGCAAATCCCAATCGACACCCTTATTGTTACAAATCACAGTGTAACGATTAAAGATGTAAAGGTTAATTATTCTGCAGAAACCGGAACTCAACCCGTTTGGAATGAACATGGGAAACCCATAGCAAGTTTATTTTACACCTATTACAGTCGTACCAATGGAGCAAAACCTGTCAATCGTCCAATTATTTTTTCATTTAATGGAGGTCCAGGCTCTGCTTCAGTTTGGATGCATGTTGCTTACACAGGTCCAAAAATTTTAAAAATTGATGATGAAGGATATCCAGTACAACCCTATGGGTTTGAGACTAATCCTTATTCTGTTTTAGATGTTGCGGATATTGTTTTTATTAATCCGGTGAATACCGCATATTCAAGGATTATTGAATATGATGGAGAAAAAGAAAAAAGAGAAACTTTTTTTGGAGTCAATGAAGACATCAAATACTTAGCAGAGTGGATGAATACCTTCGTAAACAGGAAGCAACGTTGGGAATCACCCAAATACATTATTGGTGAAAGTTATGGAGGAACACGAGTAATGGGACTTTCGTTGGCGTTGCAAAACCAACAGTGGATGTATTTAAACGGTGTTATTATGGTTTCTCCAGCGGATTACAAAGTGTTACGTATTGGAGGTCCTGTTTCTTCAGCATTGAATTTGCCTTATTACACAGCAGCAGCTTGGTTTCACAAAAAATTACCTACCACTTTACAAAGTCAAGATTTAACAGAAATTTTGCCCAAAGCGGAGCAATTTGCAATTAACCAACTAACCCCAGCTCTTATGAGGGGAGGGTTTTTGAGCTTGGAAGAAAAGAAAAAAATTGCAGTTAAAATGGCTTTCTATTCTGGTTTAAGTGAAAAAGTTATTTTACAACACAACTTAGATGTTCCCAACACATTTTTTTGGAAAGAACTTCTCAGATCCGAAGGTAAAACAATAGGAAGATTAGATTCTCGATACACGGGAATAGATAAAATGGAAGCAGGCATTAGCCCAGATTACAATTCGGAACTAACATCATGGCTGCATTCCTTTACACCTGCAATTAATCATTACATCAGAAAGGAGTTAAACTTCAAAACAGATCTCAAATACAATATGTTTGGACCTGTACATCCGTGGAACAATGAAAAAGATGATACCAGAGACAACTTACGTCAGGCGATGGCTCAAAATCCGTATCTAAAAGTTTTGATTCAGTCGGGATATTATGATGGAGCAACTACCTATTTCAATGCAAAATACACCCAATGGCAAGTAGATCCCAGTGGCTTAATGAAAGATCGTTTTTATTTTAAAGGCTATCGCTCTGGGCATATGATGTATTTGAGACGTGAGGATTTAATAAAAGCAAATGAAGATCTTCGGATTTTCATACAGAACTCCTCTGCAAACGGAAAAGCTGCTAAATATTAAGCAGTTTTAACAACCTTTTGTTTCCAAGTTTTTAAGCCATAGAAAGATAGGGTAAAGTAAAGCAGGGTAAGAGCGAAATAAAGATAAAGTTCCTTGTTGAGGTACAAGCCTAAAGTAACCCCGTTGACTATGATCCAATAGTACCATCCACTCAATATTTTTTTAGCCTCCAAATAACTGGCAATAAAACTGAATATGGTCGTAAATGCATCCAAATAAGGATTACTCGCATCCGTGAATGTATTTAAAATGTATCCCAAGCAGAGGGCACAAAAAGTTCCGATGATTAAAAAACTAAGGTGCTTATTTTTTGGAACATCAATTACAGGAAGTTGTGATTTATTTTTTGAACCCCAAAGTTGATAACCGTAAATTCCTATGATGACATAATAAAAATACAAAATAGACTCGGCGTAAAGTCCTATTTTGTAGAATAAAAAAATACTGACTATCGATCCTGAAATTCCAAAAAACCAACAATTGACATTTTCTTTAATCAATAGAATTAAAAAAGTAAGACTCAGTCCTACCGAAAGTATTTCAAGTATTAAATTCATTCAATTAAAATAAAAGTTTTACAATTCTTCAAGAAGAATCTCTGCAGTTTTGTTTCCGACTATCGAACCTATGGCAACCCCCATGCCACCTAATCTTATGCCCACCACAATTCTTGAAGAATAGCGTTTGACTAAAGGAAGTTTATTTGCTCCAAAAGCCATAATTCCAGACCATTCTTTCTCGATTTCAAAAGGAGTGTTGGGTAAAATGTAGTTTTTCAAATCATCAATTAATACTTTTTTTATGTTGTCATTGATACCAAAAACAGATGTGTTTTCTTTTTCCATATCCAGCTGTCTTCCTCCACCAATAAGGACACGGTTGTCGATATTTCGGAAATAATGATACCCTTGGTGGTAATGAAAACATCCATTGATTTTTAAATTTGATATTGGCTTTGTGATCAAAACCATTCCTCTTCCAGGATTAATGTCCCCTTTTGGAAACCACTTCTTACTAAATGCATTGGTGCAAATTGCAAGTTTTTTTGTTTTTATTTCGATCAATCCCAATTCACTTTGGACTTCTAAGACTATGCTATTTATCTGTTCTTTAAAATTTTCAATATTTGTAGAAGTAAATAAAGCAATCCCTTTTTTGCGAACTTTCTCGTGTAAAGACCACATCATTTTACCTGTATCAATGCTACCTTCAAATTTGTTTTTCAACAATGTACTCAGCTTGTTTTTGGCAAAACCATTACTTTCAATGCGTTTGTTTTCTTGTGAAAATACGTTCTCTTTAAAAATAGGATACAGCAAGGCATTCATCTTGTTGATTCGGGTTTCAATCTCATCAGGAGGTTTCATAAACAATTCAAACCCTCCATTTTCTTGATAAGAAATTTCTTTATCTTCCAAAGTATTTCGTAAAAGATGTAGCCCATCATATCTTAATTTCACCAAGGCTTTTACATCATCGTCATTCAGGTGTTTACGATCACTTTCTAATTCAGTTAGCGAACCATAGCAAGCAAAGCCTGCATTTTTTGTACTGGCACCCGATGGGAATAGCCCTCGTTCAAAAATTGCAATACGAGCATTTGGTCTTTCTTGAATCAATTTCAAAGCAGTAAAACAACCAACAATTCCTCCACCAATAACCGCAAAGTCATAGTTTTTAAACCATTTGTCTTCCCAATAACTCGTTGCTGGCATCTTGTTTTTTTTAGACTAATTGTTCTTTTAGATTTTTAATTTCATCACGAAAACGTGCAGCTTCAATAAAATCCAAATCTTTAGCAGCTTTTTCCATTAGCTTTCGGGTATCTCTAATTTTTTGTTCAATCTGTGGTTTAGTCAAATACCTTGTTGCTTGTTCTGCAGCTTTTTTCAATTCTTTTTCTGAGGCGTAAGTTGCCACAGAATTTTTAGATAAGGCACTGTCCAAAGATTTGTTTAAGGCGGTAGGGACTTTATTATGGAGTTTGTTGTAAGCCATTTGTTTTTCACGCCTGTACAGGGTTTGATCCATAGTGAACTGCATACTTTTGGTTATTTTATCTGCATAGAAAATAGCAAGTCCATTGACGTTCCTCGCTGCACGTCCTACGGTTTGAGTCAAGGATCTGTTAGAACGCAAGAACCCCTCTTTGTCGGCATCTAAAACTGCAACCAAAGAAACTTCAGGCAAATCCAAACCTTCTCTTAAAAGGTTTACACCGATTAAAACATCGAACACCCCTTTTCTGAGATCCTGCATTATTTCTACTCGCTCCAAGGTATCAACATCACTGTGGATGTAACGACATCGAATTTGAATCCGACTCATGTATTTTGTCAATTCCTCAGCCATACGTTTGGTAAGCGTGGTAATCAAAGTACGTTCATCTTTTTCATTGCGTTTTTGAATTTCCTCGATCAAGTCATCAATTTGATTTTCACTCGGACGCACTTCAATGATCGGATCAAGAAGCCCAGTGGGTCGAATTATTTGCTCCACAAAAACCCCCTCTGTTTTTTCCAATTCATAATCTGCAGGAGTAGCACTAACAAAAAGAACTTGATTTTGAAGCTGTTCAAACTCTTCAAATTTAAGAGGGCGATTATCCATTGCAGCTGGAAGTCTAAAACCGTACTCAACCAAGTTTTCTTTTCGACTACGATCTCCTCCATACATTGCATGAACTTGAGAAACAGTAACATGACTTTCATCAATGATCATCAAAAAATCATCAGGGAAATAATCCAGTAAACAGAAAGGACGTGACCCCGGATTTCTTCCATCCAGATAACGAGAATAATTTTCAATCCCTGAACAATAACCGAGTTCTCGAATCATTTCAAGGTCAAAATTTGTTCGCTCCTCCAAGCGTTTTGCCTCCAGATGTTTTCCTACTTCTCTAAAAAAATCCAGCTGTTTAACCAAGTCATCTTGAATTTGATGAATCGCATTTTGTAGAACATCTGGTGAAGTCACAAACATATTGGCTGGATAAATATTCAATTGTTCGTATTGTTCGATTCGTTCGTTTGTTATTGGGTCAAAAGCTTCAATTTCTTCAATCTCGTCACCAAAGAAATGAACTCGAAAAGCAGTATCCGCATAACTCGGATAGATATCTACAACATCTCCTTTTACTCTGAAATTCCCGTGTTGAAATTCTGCCATGGTTCTAGAGTACAGACTCTGAACCAATTGGTGTAAAAATTTGGTTCTGGAGAGCACTTGGTCTCTTCTAATAGAGATTACATTTTTTTGGAATTCAGCGGGGTTTCCAATTCCATACAAGCAAGAAACAGATGCAATCACAATAACGTCTCTCCTTCCAGAAAGTAGAGAAGAAGTTGTACTCAAACGAAGTTTTTCTATTTCTTCGTTGATCGATAAATCTTTTTCAATGTAAGTACCTGTAACAGGGATGTAAGCCTCTGGTTGGTAATAATCGTAATAAGAAACAAAATATTCTACGGCATTATCTGGAAAAAATTGTTTGAATTCTGAATACAACTGAGCAGCCAAAGTTTTGTTGTGAGCCAACACAAGAGTTGGACGATCCAATTCTTGAACAACATTTGCAACAGTAAATGTTTTTCCAGAACCAGTTACTCCCTGAAGCGTCATGTACTTTTCCAATTGAGAAAACCCATCAACGATTTCTTTGATCGCAACAGGTTGATCCCCAGTAGGAGAAAATTCGGATACTATTTTAAAAGCCATAGTTCATTTTTCAAACCTTAAATTTAAGCATTTACAACATAAGTAAACCAACCTTTGTCACTTCATTCACAGAATGAGATCAATGAAATAAAGTTAGTACCTTTGAATAAATCCTGTTTTATGGAAGAAAAATTAATTTCACAGAAAAAACCCTTTTATCCAATAATTAAAGAGTTAAACGATTATTTAAAACACTACAATCGTTGGGTTTACACGCCTGTGTATTACGAGGATTTACTTCGTTTTTCGGGTTCTGTAGTTGTTTATGATGAAAACGAAAACGACACCTTGTGGATTCGAGTGTATTACTCGGATAGTGAGCGGGTAGAAATTGATTACAACCTCAAAAAAGTTTACGCCCTTTTGCATTCAGATGGCAATGAAACTTCCATGCCATTTTTAAATATTGACGCCATTGATTATTGCACATTTGGTAATTCAAAACCCTTTAGAATCAAGGTTCGAAATGTTCTTAATGATAATTTCACATATTTTTATATTAAGAAAACGGACGCCTCAAGGGCTTATGGTTTGGAATTTGAGCATATGCTCTCTCCTCACAACCTGAATTTTTTAATCAATGATTCCACTTTAATTGAAGAACACATAGCGGGTATTCCAGGGGATGTATTTATTGAAAAATACTTAGATCAATGTTCCCCCTCTGAACAAGCTCAGATTGCAAAAGAGTATGTAAAGTTCAATGAAAGATCCATGATTCGACTTTTGGGTGATATGCGAGCATACAACTATGTAGTAATTCCAACGCACGATTTTGATCAAGTAATTTACAAGATTCGGGCAATCGATTTTGACCAACAAAGTTTTGAAGGGAAATTCATGGTTTATCGACCCCAGTTTTTCAAAGAAAATTTCCCCATAATTTCTGTTGTAAAAGAAAAACTTTCAACAAATTCAATTTTACAATACAAAATTGAGGAACGTTCCATACTTGTTAAACGTATTCTAAGTTCTGTCGACCGCTTGGATCGTTTGTTGGATATCATGACTTTAGATACTTTAACTACCCCAGGGAATGTTAAAAAATTATCCTCAGAGATTTTTAAATTCACCGAAGACAGCGCTTTTAAAAAAACTAAAAATATGGGAGAAGTTTTGAAAGCATCTTTCGCTTATGTGCGGAGAAATTATGAAAATCTAAATATGTCATTTGATTAGTTTTTGATCTAATAAAAGTCAGTATCCTCATATTCGTCCCCTCCTAAATTATCTTCACTCAGGTAGTCGTTGGCATCGGAATTATTCTTTTCTGATAGAAAATCTTTTTGAGGTGCTTCCTCTGGCACTTCCCCTTGTGCAAAAATCAGATTGGGGTAAAGTGTAGAGGGTTCTTGTTCTCCAATTTCCATCAGTTCAACAAAAAAAGTCCATAAAGCTAGAAAATCGTAAACATAAATCAAATGATGATTTTCAGCATTAAAAATACTATCAACAGAAGCTTGACCCATGGGTTCAATACCTTCATCCATATCCAATAAAGGAATTTCTTCACCCTGTTCCCATGCTTGATTTGTTTTGTAAAAAGAAGCCATTTCTCTTCCACCAAACCCAAAGGATTGAGCTATTGCGTAATGAAAATCTTCTAGAGTAGCTGATCCCTCGATTTCGATATCTCTCAAGATATCTTCTTTGGCATCGAGAATAATTCTAAATCTGTAAATCATGACTATGGGTATTTAAGTTTTGAATGGAAAGTTGAAATAAAAAATAAAGTTGTCCACCGAACAACAGGGAGGCTAGAAGTAAATGCAAGGGTTGTGTGGCGATTGGAAAATCAAAATAATACATCAAAATCCCTGTTAAAACTTCTGCGCCTAAAATCAGTATAACCCAGTTGTAAACTGGAAATCTAAGATTCATTTTTCGAATACTGTAAAATAGATAAGTGTTAATCAAAACCACGATTAGTGAAAAACTTCGATGCACATAAAATTTTATTGGAGCAGGATTTAACCATTTTACAGCTTGTTCCATACCGTGAAAATCAATTTGAATATCAATGAACTGTCGTACTTGTGTCCCAATACCGATTTGGATTAAAGTCAGAACAAATGCTATGATTCCTAATTTTTTAATTTTTGAAGTATCCGTATTTTCTGATTCATCAGAAGAAGTTAGCGCATACAGGTAAACCAAAAAAGCAACAATTAACAAAGCCATAATCATGTGAAGACTAATTTTTGTAGGAAGCAAGTTAGAATCTACAACAGTCTTACCTAGCCATGCCTGAAACCCCATTCCTAAGTTTACAAGCACAGAAAAAATTACAATCCTTTTTTTCTGTTTCCAATAACTAAACGACAAGATTCCTACAATTAAGGTTGCTATTCCTGAAAGCGCTCCTGCCAATCTATTGATGAATTCAACCCAAGTATGAAAAGCATTGAAATGCGCATAATGGTGTTTGGTGTAGGTTTCCCAATTGGATTCAGAATATTTATTTGTACTGGTAAAGTCCTTTTTGGCTACTTGTAAACTTTCATTCACAATGATTACCTCTCCAGTTTTGTAGTTGTGTTCAGAAATCCAATCCAATTGTCCTCTTTCAGTCGGTGGAATAAGGTAACCAAAACACTTTGGCCAGTCGGGGCAACCCATTCCACTTCCAGTTACTCTAACAATTGCACCAGCAGCGATAACGATGTAAACCAACACCAATGAAACCCCAACCCAAAAACGAAATCTTTTTTTCATAAGCATTAATTTTTAACAAATTTCAATCCTAGTTTTTCTCCTTCTTTTTTCATCAACTCAAATGCAGCGTCGAATTCATTGGTAATTTCTCCTTCCAAAATGGCTTCTTTTATTGCCTCTTTGATTTGTCCAATAGCTTTAGAAGGCTTGAGATTAAATGACTTCATAATGATTTCTCCCGAAACAGGCGGCTGAAAATTTCTGATATGATCCCGTTCTTCTACTTCTTCAATTTTTTTGCGAACAATTTTGAAGTTGTTGTGATACTTGTTAAATCGCTTTGGATTTTTTGTTGTTATGTCTGCTTCACAAAGGGTAATCAAGTCATTGATGTGGTCTCCAGCATCAAAAATAAGCCTCCTAACGGCGGAGTCTGTAACCAAATCTTCAGCAATTACAATAGGTCTTGAACTCATAAGCACCATTTTTTGAACGAATTTCATTTTGTCGTTCAAAGGCATTTTTAAACGTTTAAACAATTTGTAAACCATTTTAGCCCCTACAAATTCGTGACCGTGGAATGTCCAACCGTTTTTTTTATGGAAGCGTTTGGTTGGTGCTTTTCCAATATCGTGAAGCAATGCTGCCCATCGAAGCCATAAATTATCTGTGTTTGGACAAATATTATCTACAACCTCAAAGGTGTGAAAAAAATTATCTTTGTGTGTTTGTCCCTCTACCTCTTCAATCCCTTTTAAATCGATCAATTCTGGAAGTAGAAGAGGGAGAATTTTTACTTTGTCAAGTAAAAGAAATCCAAGCGATGGAGCGTCGCACAGCATTATTTTGTGAAGCTCATCTACACATCTTTCTTTGGTAATTATGGAGATTCGTTCCGCGTGTTCTTTAATGGCATCCAGTGATTTTTTTTCAATCACAAAATCCAGTTGAGAAGCAAAACGGACAGCGCGAAGCATTCTCAATGGGTCATCGGAATAGGTAATCCCGGGTTCTAAGGGTGTTCTAAGGATTCCATTTTCTAAATCTTCAATTCCATTAAAGGGATCTAGTAACTTCCCATAGGTTTCCTTATTCAGGCTTATTGCTAAAGCATTTATGGTAAAGTCTCTTCTTTTTTGATCATCTTCCAAACTCCCTTGAGTTATTTTAGGGTTGCGACTTTCGGGAGCATAAGACTCCTTTCGTGCTCCAACAAATTCCAAAGTAATATCCTCCCATTTGAGCATCGCAGTTCCGTAGGTTTTAAAAACCTGAACTTTTGAAGCCTTTTTTAGTTTTTTTTGAAGTGCCTGAGCTAGCTCAATTCCCGATCCAATAACTACAATATCAATATCGGTCTGATTTCTATTCCGATTGAGTAAATGATCTCGAACAAATCCACCAATCACATAGGTTTCCAATTGGAGTTCATCCGCAGTTTCTTGAACAGTTTTGAAAAGCTCTGTGTTTAAGATGGCGTTAAATTTTTTCTTCAACATACTCAGGCTCTCAATGTTTTGAAATTCCCCTCAGCGTCAATCGATATTAAAGTCGATGGGCTGGTTCTGGTTTCTTTTGTTTTTAAAGTTACAATATGGTCAACTCCTTCCAAAATTGCTCGATCAATTTCTTTAAATTCTTTTGGACTTGGTGAGTTGCTAATGTTTGCAGATGTTGAAACAATGGGTTTCCCAAATCTTTTAATTAGTTTTCTACAAAATTCATCTTGAACAATTCGAATGCCAACACTTCCGTTTTCAGCTTTTAAATTTGCTGCCACTTCATTTACATTGGGATAAATTACAGTGGTAGGTTTGTCAGCCAAAGCAACTTTTTTGATTTTCTCATTCAGATTTCCTGTAATCAATTCCAGCATTTTAAGATCAGAAACAAGACAGATCAGAGCCTTACCATCTTCTCTGTTTTTTAGGGCATAGACTTTTTTTATTGCTTCAGAATTTGTAGCATCGCATCCAATTCCCCATATGGTATCAGTAGGGTAGAGGAGCGTGCCTCCTTGGACTAGTACTTCGCAACCTTCATTTACAAAAGTTTCCATTTGCTTTGAATAAACTAAACAGCAACGTTGTGTTCTCTTAAAGCGTCGTTTAAAGAGGTCTTCTTATTGGTACTTTCTTTGCGTTTTCCAATAATCAAAGCACAAGGGACTTGGTATTCACCAGCATTAAATTGCTTGGGATATGTACCCGGAATTACAACAGATCGAGCAGGAACTCTACCCTTATATTGTACAGCTTCATCTCCACTTACATCAATTATTTTTGTAGAGCCAGTAAGCACAACATTTGCACCCAAAACGGCTTCACGTTCAACGTGAACCCCCTCTACTACAATACAACGAGAACCGATAAAAGCATCGTCTTCAATGATAACGGGAGCAGCTTGTAGTGGCTCTAAAACTCCTCCAATTCCAACACCACCACTCAGGTGAACATTTTTCCCAATTTGAGCACAACTCCCTACGGTTGCCCATGTATCTACCATAGAACCCGAGTCAACATAAGCTCCAATATTAACATAACTGGGCATCATAATAACTCCAGATGCTATGTAGGCTCCTTGTCTTGCAACAGCATGAGGTACTACTCGGATGCCTTTAGCTGCATAATCTTTCTTGAGTGGCATTTTATCGTGGAACTCCATAGGCCCAGAATGCAAGGTTTCCATTTTTTGAATTGGAAAGTAAAGCACAACCGCTTTTTTCACCCACTCGTTTACTTGCCAACCCTCAGAGCTAGGTTCGGCAACACGAAGATTACCCTCATCCAATTGGGTAATGATCGAACGGATTGCGTTTTGTGTTTCTTCTTGTTCCAGTAGGCTTCGGTCTTCCCAAGCCGCTTCTATGATTGCTCTCATTAAAATGATCTTAAATTTTGCACAAATTTACGCCTTTTGCTCGACTTTATTTTGGTTTTTTTACACGAAGACAACAAGGAGACGTATATTTGCACATGGCAGAAATTATTGCAATTGATTTTGGAACCAAACGCACCGGAATTGCCGCAACCGATCCCTTACAGATCGTTGCATCAGGTCTGGTAACGCTTCCAACTCAACACGTAATTCCTTACTTAGTCAACTACCTTAAGAGTCATGAGGTGGAAAGCTGTGTTGTGGGTCAGCCCAAAAGACAGGACGGTACCTTCTCCGAAGTAGAAACTGAAATCAAGAAGTTCATACAAAATTTGAAAACCAAATTACCCGAACTAGAAGTGAGTCGGTTTGACGAGCGTTTTACCTCAAAAATGGCTTTTCAAACCCTGATTGATTCTGGAGTAAAAAAGAAAACCAGACAAGAGAAAGGATTGATTGATAAAATTAGTGCAACCCTTATCTTGCAGTCCTATTTAGAAGCACAAAACAACAATTGTTTATGATATTACCCATAGTAGCATACGGCACTCCCGTATTAAAAAAAGAAGGCAAAAACATAACAAAAGATTATCCAAACCTCGATCAGTTCATAGCCGACATGTGGGAAACCATGTACAAAGCTAATGGGGTTGGATTAGCGGCTCCTCAAGTTGGAGTCGCAATTCGTCTTTTCGTGGTCGATGCATCGCCCTTTGCCGAGGACGAAGAATTAAGTGATGAAGAAAGAGAACAACTGATTGGGTTCAAAAAAGTATTCATAAACCCCGAGCTTGAAGAATCGGGAGAGGAATGGGTGTTCAACGAGGGGTGTTTAAGTATCCCAGAAGTTCGGGAGGATATTTATCGCCAAGAAGAAATACACATTACCTATTTTGATGAAAACTTTAAAGAACACAAAGAAATTTTTACAGGATTACCTGCCCGGGTAATTCAACATGAATACGACCACATTGAGGGCATTTTGTTTACAGATAAGCTGTCTCCACTCAAAAAAAGATTAATTAAAGGAAAATTAAATAATATTGCAAAAGGAAACATTCAAGTAGATTACAAAATGCGATTTCCTTTAGCGTCCAAAAAAAGATAAACACCCCCTTATGGAATTAGATAAAATAATAGCAATATCAGGTCGCCCAGGTCTTTATGAAGTTCAGGTTCAAACTCGAAGCGGATTTATTGCACATTCATTGATTGATGGAAAGAGAATCACAGCATCCATTCGTGATCAAGTAAGTTTGTTATCCGAAATCAACATCTATGGATTGCAGACAGAGGTTCCTTTAGCTGAAGTTTTTCAAAAAATGCTCGCTCATGAAAATGGGGCAAAATGTACAGTAAAGCCCAAAGCTCCCGCATCGAATTTAGAAGCCTATTTTTTTGAGGTTTTTCAAGACTACGATGAGGATCGCGTGTATCCTAGCGATATCAAAAAAATCATTCAATGGTACAATATTCTGATCGATAAAGGACTTCTTACCGCAGAAGCATCTGAGGTTCAAGAAAAGGAGAACTCCACAACTAAAGAACAATGAATTCAAGAGGCCAACAGCTCGAGGCCATAAACCGTTTGCTAACCATTATGGACGAATTGCGTGAGCAATGTCCCTGGGATAAGAAGCAAACCTTTGAATCCTTACGTCATTTGACAATCGAAGAAACCTATGAGCTGAGTGATGCGATCTTGGATCGCAATTTGGAGGAGATCAAAAATGAATTGGGGGATTTATTACTCCACATTGCCTTTTATTCCAAATTGGGAAGCGAAGAAAAAACTTTTGACATTGCCGATGTAGCGCATAGTATTTCCGAGAAATTAATTCACAGACATCCCCATATTTATGGAGACGTGCAAGTGCAAGACGAAGAGGAAGTTAAAAAAAACTGGGAAGCCCTAAAACTCAAAGAAGGAAAAAAGTCTGTTTTGGAAGGGGTACCCAAAGGACTCCCAGCCTTGGTAAAAGCCCATCGTATTCAAGACAAAGCAGCAGGGGTAGGTTTTGATTGGGAACAACCCGATCAAGTATGGGAAAAAGTGCAAGAGGAGCTCGCTGAGTTCAATACAGAAATTAAAAAGGGTTCTTCAAAAGATCGAGAAGCCGAATTTGGAGACCTGTTGTTCTCAATGATCAATTACGCTCGTTTTCTAAAGATTAATCCCGATACTGCCTTAGAACGAACCAACCAAAAATTCACTAAACGCTTTCAATATCTCGAAGCCAAAGCAAAAGAATTGGGAAAAACATTACAGCAAATGAGCTTGGCTGAAATGGATGTTTATTGGGAAGAAGCAAAGAAAGAAAATTAGGATTTTAATGAAATAATTTGTTTTTTAATTTATTATGCCTCAAATCAAAATAAAACAATAACTCTTTGAAAATTTCAAAAATTAATTCTCGTTTTCTTCTTGTAATTCTTCTGAAGAGGCCTCATTTTCATCAGCTTTACTTTGTTTTTTTAAAGCTCTCGAAAGACTTTTGATTTGGTTGAGTTTGGTTTTCCATTGCTCAATTTTATGATTTAGCTTTTCAATCTTAGAGTTGACTTCCTGGACTACTGGATTTTCACTTGATGTAGAACTGAAAAAGGCTAAATTATTTTGAAGTTGGATCAATTCTGTATTGGATTCTTCAATTTTTTTATTGAGCAAAATGTGTTCCTTGTTCAACCCTTCTTGGTTGTCTTTGAGTAAAATGAGATCAGTTTTAAAACGTGCTGCTTGTTTTTCTTCATCTGTTAGTTTGGTTTTATCCCAAAGGCTACTCAAGAAATTCTTGTACTCATTTTTCAATTTATCGTTTACTCCTTGCGATGGATTCCCTATTTCTTCCCATTGAGCAAATGCGTGATTGATGTATTCAATCAAAGCCTCTGTTTCTGTTGGAGCGTCTTGTGTTTTGAAAGCCTCAAAATAGTTTCGCTTTGCTTTTATGATTGCTTGATCTTCTGGAGTAAAAGCATTTTCTTTGTTTTTTATGCGATCAAAATAGAGATCCGTATTTTTTTTGAATTCTTCCCACAGTTGGTTAGAAAGTTTTCGGGATATTCTCCCCGTCTTTTTCCATTCTGCCTGAATAGCTTTCATTCTGTTGATGTACGATCGCCAATCTGAACTATCAAGTATGGACTTCACTTCCTCAATTAAAGCTTTTTTTTGTTCGATATTAACTTTTTCTTCCTTCTTTTTGTCTTTGTAAAATTGATTTTTTTGATGGTTAAAGTTTTTTAATACCAAGCGGAATTCATTCCAAATTTCTTTGTTTTGAGTTCTGGGAATTCTTCCGATGCTGTGGAACTCTTCTTTCAGTGTGTTTACTTTTTTGAGGGCATTTTGCCATGCATTATGATTGTTGAGATTGTTGGCGTAGAGTTCTTGAATATCAACCAGTATTTTTCTTTTTTTCTCCAGATTCTCTTGAAGAATGGCATCAATATTTTTGTTGTATTCGTTTTTTCGTACGTGAATTTTTGAAGTAGCTTCCTGAAAGCGTTTCCAAAGTTCTTCACGGTGTTCTCGGGCAACGGGACCCAGATCATTTTTCCAGTTGCGGTGTAAGACATTCAGTTCACGGATTGCTACAATGACATCTTGATGATCGACCAGTGCTTCTGCGTGCTCGATTAATTTTAATTTTTCTTGGTAGTTGTGTTTGAAATCTTTGTCTCTCAGGGCACGATCTAAATGTAGGAAGTCATAAAAACGCTCCACATGATGTTTGTAGGTTTCCCAAATGTTGTTACTCTCTGCTCTGGGTACAGAGCCTGTATTGTGCCAGCTTTCTTGAAGAGCTCTGAATTCCTTGTAATTATTGGTGTTGTTTTCACTTATTCCAATCAATGCTTTGATGCGTTCTATGATTTCAAGACGTTTTTCTAGATTTTCTTTTTGACTTTTTTCTTGAGCCTTGAAATGAATTCTTTTATTTTTTTTGTAATCTCGGTGGAGTGCGTTGAATTCTTTTTTGTAGTTCGGGCTAAATTCAAAATCAAGGTCATTCCCATATTGATCGACATATTCCTTTTTTTTCTCACCTAAAATTTTATCGAAACGAGTGTTAAATTGTGAAATAATCTCTTGAATTTCTTTCCCTTTTTTTGTCCACTGATCTGAGTTGATTAATTTCTTTAAAACGTCCGGATAGGCATCAAGTTCGAGCACATCGAAATTGATTTCTTTTTTGACCGTTTTGGGTTCAGCCTCAGAAATACCAGCTTGTTTTTTTTCACTGGGGTTCGTGTTGATATCAGAAGTCATCTTGAGCCTCTCTTCTAAATTAGATTCATTAGGTTCAGTAGGTTTTTCCATCATCAGTTTTATTTATGTGTACAATTAAAGTAAGCAAGTACTCTTATTACAGGTAAAATTTACGAAAAAAAATATTAAACTTAGATTTCTGTCCAGATATCCCAGGATTTTTCAGCCTGTTGTTCAAGCATATGTAAACCATTTTGGATTGTACATCCAATTTCGATACCTTTTCTCAAAAACAGTGTTTTTTTCGGGTTGTAAATTAAATCAAATAAAAAATGATCTTTTGTTAGTAGGTCATATGGAATGTTTGGAGCTTTGTCTAAATCAGGATGCGTTCCAATCGGAGTACAGTTTATGATTAGCAGATAGGAGGTCATGATGTTAACGTCAATTTGATCGTAACTTATTTGATCTTTTAGGGGTTTTCTGGATACGAACAGAGGTTCAACATTCATTTTCTTAAGTACGTATTCAATTGCCTTTGAGGCCCCTCCTGTACCCAGTATTAAGGCTTTTTTACTGTGGTTATTCCATTTTTTTAGTAATGCAGTCTCAAATCCATGGGCGTCTGTGTTGTGGCCTTCAGTAGTTCCGTTGTCTAAGAACCGAATTGTATTTACTGCCCCAATAATTTCGGCATCTTCTGAGATCCTATCCAAATAATTTATGATTGATTCTTTGTAAGGAATTGTTACGTTCAGACCTTTAATATTTTCTTTCTCTAGAACTGCTTCAATTTTTTCAATGGATTCCAAATCAAAATTTTCATAGGAACAGTTTTCAATTTTTTCTTTCTGAAATTTTTCAGCAAAATAGGAGCGAGAAAAAGAATATTCAATGTTTTTCCCGACCAGTCCATAACGGTTAATTTTTCGTACTTTTTTTTCCATAAATTTCTAGTAATGTAACAATTCCAAAACCCAAAAATATGAAAAGGATTACATAGATGTTTTCTGATTGATCAAACTTGGGCCAAAACAGTTCATGCCGATCGGGGTTCAAGTCATAATTATTCTTTTTAACAACTCTTTTCCAAGGCCATGATGCACTTAATGACCCCAAAATAAAACCCACCAGAGTTGCAATAATTTTTTCTTTGTGGTTCAACAATAACCACCTCAATACTTTTGATAAAACAAGAAGTCCTGTGAGCGACCCCAGAGCAAATATAAGAATTACTCCCAAAAGCTCCATGCGATTGGGGTTATCAGTAAAGCTAAAGTTTAAGGAAGCTAAATCAACTAATGTGAAATAAAGTGCGTTAACAGAATCAACCAAAAGCAGGGTGTAATTTCCTAATATCAAAATCAAGAAGGACCCTGACAATCCAGGTAAGATCATTCCAGAAATACTGATCATTCCACAGAAGAAAACAAAAAACAGATTATCATTTTCTTGACCTGGACTCAAAAAGGAAACCAGCAATCCGGCGATTATTCCCAAAAGGGTTAGAATGTATTCTTGGTAAGTGTACCGTTTTGATTGCATCCAAATTAAGAAAACCGAAGCAAGAATAAACCCAAAAAACATTCCCCATACATATTTGGGGTAGTGTTGAATCAATTGATCTAAAATAAGGGAGGCACTGAAAAAGCTAATGATTACCCCCAAAAAAAGTAAGCTTAAAAAGGATCCGTTTACATGTTGATAAAAAGCTCTAAATTCGCGTTTTAGCAGAAGGGAAAATGCTGTTTTATTGAATTTTGAAAAAGAAAAAATAAGTTCTTCATAAAATCCTGCAGCAAGAGCAACAATCCCTCCCGATACTCCTGGAATTTTGTTTGCAACCCCCATTCCAATTCCCTTACAAATCAATAGAATTTTTTGAAAAAAGGTTCTTTTTTTAGACAGCATTTTTCTTATTCGAATTTCGTTCTAGGAAATATAAAAAAAGAAAACCGGAAATCATCAATACCAAAGCTGTAAGAAGTTGGGGCTCTCCATCAAAATTCCAAGGGGCGATGTATTCTGTTTTGAGTACAATTGTCTTGTTTTCAGCAACAACTTCAAAAGATACTGGCTTTTGCCAAGGCCATATCTTGGGGAGGGCACCCATCATAAATCCTATCAAAACCATTAGTGTAGCAGGTTTTTGATTGTGAAATAGCCATTTGAGTATTTTTGAAAACAGTTTAAGACCAATTACAATTCCGAGACCGATTACCAAAAGACGAGAATACACGAGCGTAAAATTTTCCCATTCAAAATTTAACAAAACAGGAATACTGTTTTTTGAGGTGTGTATCACAACTTCATAAGCTCCCAAAAGGATGTAGATAAATGAACCAGAAATACCAGGAAGTATCATTGCAATAATTGCAATCATTGAACAAAAGAAGAGATACCCTAAACTGATTTCTCCACCATTTGGGGTTATTTGAGTAATGCCAAAGGCTACGATAAACCCTAGGATTAGAAAAAGGATCGATTTAAAATCTTTGTGTTTGGTGTCCTTGAGAAGTACAAGAATACTACAGCTGATTAATCCAAAGAAAAAGGACCACAATGGTATTGGATATTCTTGGATAAGGAAATGTACGATTCCCGAAAAAAGTACGATGCTGACTCCAATTCCGAGTATTAAGGGAAAAAGAAAGTTACCATTAATATTTTTCCAAAAAGAGGTGAATCCTTCTTTTTTGAGTATCAAAAGTGACTGAATTCCGATCCGATCCACTGTTGTGATTAATTCTTCATAAATACCTGTAATCAAAGCTATTGTTCCTCCAGAAACTCCCGGAATAACATCTGCTATTCCCATGGCCAGTCCTTTGAAAAAGAGGCTTAATTTTGTGTTTGAGTTTCTTTTCAAAAAAATGATTTTTATTAATTTAAAATCAGTAGTTGTTGAATATTCTTCTAAAGTCTGGGAAAAACTCTAAAAATGATTCTGAAGGTTCTTTCTTCTTTTTAAAGAGATCTTGAATAAAAAAGTCAGCTTCATTCAAACGACTCAGTTTTTGATAACTGGCAGCGATCCGAAAATCTAATTCTTCCGCATTGGGATAAAATTCTTTCGCTTGATGACCAATGGTAATCAATTTTTCCCACTCGTTTAAAAAGATGAGCGTGTTCATCCACTCAATCCAAATTTCGAGTTCATAATTTCCCAGTTCGATGGTGTTTTGATATGCGATTTCGGCTTCTATGTATTTTCCAAGAGTTTGAAGTAAAAGGGCGTTTCTTTTGTTGTATCCTACACTGTTTTCGTTTATCAAGAGTGCTTTATCGGTGTAGTACAAGGCTTTTTTTACATCCTCTTTGTGAATGTAAAAATCGATTAATGCGATCCAGCTTTTTTCGCTTGAGGGATCTTCTTGTACCGATTTTTTGTAGTATTGAATTGCCAACATATCGTTTCCAAGGCTTTGATGACATTTTCCAATCCTCAAATAGGCATATGCACTGGGGTCGTCAATTTGAATTGAGATTTGATAATTTTCAATGGCTTCATTTGTTCTCCCCATTTTTTCTAGAACTTTTCCTTTTTCTATGTAGGCTCCTGTAAATCGATCTTCAGAAATGATTGCAAAATCAAAGGCACTCAAAGCATCTGCATCACGATCTAAGTTGAGATACTGTTTTCCGATTTCATGCCAAGCAATTTCGTTGTATGGATTTTTTTCTAAAATTGAATTGATTACCTCAATTGCCTGTTCGTATTCTCTGAGAAATTCGAAACAAAATAAAAGATTGTAGAGTACTTGGTAATCTTCAGGGTCTTGCTCTATGCAAAGTTTGAAGTATTCTGTTGCCTCACTGTACTTTTCTAGAACCATGTACTCCATACCCAAAAGACACCATATCTCGATCAATTCTTCTGAATGTTTTAGTGACTCCAGTAACAAGTCGATTGCAGCTTGGTGGTTTTTATTTTTAGAAAAAATCGTTGCTCTTTGCACAAAAATTTCTTGATTGTTAGGGTCAATTTCTTCAATTGATTCAAGAAGATGTTTGGCATCTTCGTATGCTCCATCAAAAATCAAAAGTTCGGATTTTAAAAGCAGCAGTTCGCTGTGGATGGGATGTTGTTTTATTGCTAATTGTATTGCTTTTTTAGCTAAATTAATTTCGCCTGTATCAATGTAATATTGAACAATACATTCAAAATCTTCAGCATCAAAGAAGTAAATTTCATTGGTTTTAAGCATTTGCTCAAACCGTGGTATCGGTGAATCTGAATTATTCGAAAAAGGATCCTGCATAAAAAAATGTTGCTTCTAATAAAGTTAAATAGAAGTCTTTTGTTTTCTGGGGTTGTTCTGGATTGTTTTTAACAAAGTAATTAACAGTTTTCCTCTTGGATTTCATCAAATATTTCATTGAGAAGGGTACATCCTTTTTTAATTTCTGTTCTTGAAATGTTTAAGGGTGGTGAGATCCGAATGGCCTTTTTTTCCCACAGTAACCAAAATAGAAGTAAGCCTTTTTCCATGGATTTTAGTACCACCTTATTGGCTATTTCTTCGGTTTCAAAGAGCGGGGCTAACATCAGTCCTTTTCCATTTATTTGCTTTACTAAAGGGTGTTTTAACTGTTTTCTAAACAGTTTTTCTTTTTCCGGGATGGTTTCAATTATTTTTTCTTTTTTTAGGACAATTAAAGTTTCAAGTGCGGCAGCTGAAATAAGAGGATTGCCACCAAAAGTGGTAATATGACCCAGTTTAGGTTTTTCACTTAATAAACTCATGAATTGAGCAGAACTGCTAAATGCTCCAATGGGCAGTCCTCCTCCCATTCCTTTTCCCATTACTAAAATATCTGGAATAACTCCGTAGTGTTCAAATCCAAACAGTTTTCCTGTTCTGCCGAATCCAGGCTGAATTTCGTCTAATATCAGAAGAGCTCCAACAGAGTCACATCGTTTTTTTATTTTTTTTAAATAGTGGTTTTTTGGGGTTACAAAACCAGCACCTCCTTGGATGGTTTCTAGAACTACGGCTGCAGTTTTAGGGGTTATTTTCTCAAGATCTTTTAGATCATTAAATTGTATGAATTGTACTCCTGGCAACAAGGGGCGATATGCTTTTTTTTGCTGTTCTGATCCAAGTAGGCTTAAAGCTCCGTGTGTGCTTCCGTGATAGGCATTGTGTGCTGCGATTAATTCAGCTCTTCCGGTTACTCTTTTAGCCAATTTTATTGCTCCTTCTATGGCTTCAGTCCCAGAGTTTACCAGATAAGTCACCCCTAGTTTTTTTGGTAGTACTTCCGCCAATTCTTTTGCCAGTTTCACACTAGGTTCTTGGGCAAATTCTCCATAGACCATAACATGTAAATAGCGGTCAGCTTGTTTTTTTATGGCAGATACAATTTTGGGGTGACAATGTCCTAGTGTACAAGCCGAAACCCCAGCGATAAAATCCAAATAGGATTTTCCATCGCTATCATAAACATAACTTCCTTTGGCGGAATCAATAGTAATTCCAAGAGGATAGGGGGTAGTTTTTGCCTGGTATTTTAAAAAATCCTCTTTTAAACTTTTCATTCCTTAACATTAGGATTAACAGTAAGCATCAATTTTTTTACATCATTAACTTTGAATAAGTCTTCAAAGGTTTCTGGTTTTTCATTTTCTCTCCATAAAAATCCTTTCAATTTTCTTAGATTTTTATCGATTTGCTCCTCAGGAAATACCTCACCATCTGGTTTTACATAAAAGGAGATTTCATTGATTTCATTGTTTAAGAATACGATGTCCAATGCACTACAAATGGTTTTGTTAATTCCAATAAGCTCACCTGCTTCGGAGTACAAATAATAAATTACCATGGTATTTTTTATGACATCTAAATTTTTTAGGGCTCCTTCTTCAAAATCTCCATAAAGTTCACTTCCAACTATTTGGTTGTAACCATCATTACTCAGGGTGTCTTTTTCAATGATGAAAGCATTTCCAAAAATATGGAGGGAATCTAATTTTTTTTCGCCAGTCTCTGTTAACAAATGAATTACCTCTCCACTCATTTGACTAGCTCCAAACCACAGGACAGGATTTCTTATGTTTTTTTCATCATCGCTGAGAATTTGATCTTGTTTTTTGGTTAGAGGTCTTTTGTGTAATTCTATTTTTCCAATCTGATCGTCCAAATACAAAGAGTCTGATTTACCTCGAATGTCAGATTTTAAAATTTTAACTCCATAATACCCTCTCAACACTCGGTGCTCTGGAGGTCCAGTTCCAATTAATGTATCTGCTTTGATGAAGAGGGAGTCGTTTTCTAAAATGTTTATGGCGTATGCTTTTCTTGTGATTATTGCAGAATCTTTTGCTTTAAAAATTTCAGCATAATTTCCTCGAATAATAGAGTTGTTAATGGTATCGGTAATCGACACATCATAATTTGCCGAAGCATATTCTCTGTCATTTTCAAAATACAGGCTGTCTCCTTCAATTATTTTTTGGTTGTAATTTATCAGTGCGTTTTGTTTGAAATTTCCTCGCTGTGCATCTAGGTTGTAAAATCCCCGTTCGCAATAAATGTCGTAATCAGCTCCTATGATTTTTGTTGGTCCGTACAAAAATGCTTTGTTTGTTTCAGTAAAATAATCCAATTGAGTTGAGGTTACATAATACTCCGGATTGTTGATTCGTACATTAGAAATGAATTCATATTTTTTTTCATTCATAAAGTACTTTCCTCGATTACTTTTCAAAATACTGGCACTGTCTATTATTGTACCTGGTGTTTCGTAATAGGCTATGTTTTTATTTCGATCAAGGTAGATGGTGTCTGTTTCAAGGGTCATATCAGGCTGTTTGAGGAAAACATTCCCCCATGCTTTCGCTTTTCCATTTGTGCCATCATATTCTAGATACTCGCTGGTCATACGTAAGGTGTCTCCTTGAGTAAAAACAACTTTACCTTCAGCTTCAAAGAAGTTCTTTTTGGAATAAAAAAAGGATTTATCCGAAACAACCAACGCTCCTTTATGAAAAAGATGTACCCTTGTGTCTCCTTTTTTTAGTAAAATGTTCGCCTCAGGATACAAGACTTCATCTTTTTCGAAAGATCCTGCTTGTCGAATTTCTACAATTTTAGGTTCTTGAGCTTTTATGTATTGATTCAAACAACCCAGTAAAAATAAAAAAACAAGTTTTTTCATAAAATTAAGTTGTTGTATTTAATTATGGTCTAACGGAAAATCGTTTGTTTACGATCGGGTCCTACAGAAACTATTTTAATGGGTATTTCTAATTCTTTTTCAAGATAAGCGATGTAGTTGTTGAATTCTTCTGGGAACTGATCTTCAGAAGTTAATTTAGTAAGATCTTCTTCCCACCCAGGAAGTTCTGTGTACTCTGGGGTTACATGTTCTGGTTCTATGCTAAAAGGCAAGTGTTCTATTGAACCTTCCTTTGTTTTATAAGACGTACATATTTTGATGGTTTTGAATCCAGAAAGCACATCTCCTTTCATCATCATCAACTGAGTAACACCATTAATGCGTATTGCATATTTGAGTGCAACCAGATCAATCCAACCACATCTTCTGGCACGTCCAGTAGTGGCTCCAAATTCCATTCCTATTTTTCCCATTCGTTCCCCATCTATATCAAAGAGTTCAGTTGGAAAGGGACCACTTCCTACTCGGGTAGCATAGGCTTTAAAAATCCCAAAGACATCTCCAATAGAATTTGGAGCAATCCCTAATCCTGTACATGCTCCTGCAGCTGTAGTAGTGGAAGATGTTACAAATGGATAAGTTCCAAAATCAATATCCAAGAGGGATCCCTGTGCGCCTTCTGCCAAAACTTTTTTCCCTTCTTTGATGGCATTGTGAAGTAAGTTTTCACTGTCAACGATAGGTAGTTTTTTTAACTCCTCTATGGCGTTGAAAAAGACTTCTTCCAATACGGGGAGGTCAAATTCTATTTTTCCTTCGTAGTATTCAAGCATTTTTAAATGCTTGTTTTTGAGATTCTCATATCGTTTTTTCCAATCAGGAAGTAAGATGTCTCCAACACGTATTCCGTTTCGTCCAGTTTTATCCATGTAGGTTGGACCTATGCCCTTGAGGGTTGATCCAATCTTGGCTTTCCCTTTGGAAGCTTCGGATGCTGCGTCTAACAGACGGTGCGTTGGAAGAATCAAATGTGCCTTTTTAGAGATAAAAAGCTTTTTTAGAAAGTCAATTTTAAACGGAACTAATTTTTCGATCTCTGATTGGAAAATCACAGGATCGATAACAACTCCATTTCCAATTAAATTAAGTGCTGTAGGGTGGAAAATCCCTGACGGAATAGTGTGTAATACGTGAGAAAAGCCATCGAATTTCAGGGTATGTCCTGCATTAGGTCCTCCCTGGAAACGAGCAATGATATCATAATTTTTGGTAAGGACATCTACAATTTTTCCTTTTCCCTCATCTCCCCACTGGAGACCCAATAATAAGTCAATAGACATGTATGCGTATGTTGTTTAAGATTCTTTTTTTGTGCCGTAAAAGTATAAAGAATGATGATGAATGTCAATATTAAATACTTCTTCTATTGTTTTTTTAATACTTTGAATTCTGGGATCACAAAATTCTTTTACTTCTCCAGTATCGGTAAGTATTATGTGGTCGTGTTGTTTGTCAAAAAAAGACTTTTCATACTGAGCCTGATTGTTTCCAAATTGGTGTTTTCTTACCAATCCAGATTCAAGTAATAATTCAATTGTATTGTACAGAGTAGCTCTACTAACACGATAATTTTTATTTTTCATCATGATGTAAAGCGACTCAATATCAAAATGATCTTTGCTCTCATATATTTCGTGGAGGATAGCAAAACGTTCAGGAGTTTTACGGTGTTTATTTTGATCTAAAAATTTAATAAACACACTCTTTACAATTTCTTGAGGATTTTGTGTTTCTGTCATATTCATGATTTAATACACAAATGTACCGTTTCTTTGACTATTCTCGGGTAACTTTTTCAATTCCATTTATTTTTAACAGATTATTAACCAGTTTGTCTAGGGTTGTTCTGTTTTTTACATGAACATTTATGCTTCCTCTGAAGAGACCTTCGTCAGTGTCGAAGTTGATTTTAAATATGTCAACATTCATGTTGTTTGATATTACTCTGGTCACTTGATTGACCAGACCAATATGATCGATACCACTGAGTTTTAGTTTGGCGCTAAAGCGTTGTTCAGAGGAATCGATCCACCATGCTGGTAATACCCGATAAGCAAAGTTTGATTGAAGAGACAGTGCATTTGGACAATCGTGGCGATGAACTTTGACGCCATCGTTGATTGTTAGAAAACCAAAAACTTTATCCCCAGCAATTGGGGTACAACATTTTGATAAGGAATAGGGTAGTTTTTCTTTGTTTTTACCAAAAACTAATTTGTCGTAATTGGAAGTAAATTCATCTCTATCGTTGATTTTGGACCGAGTATTGGAACCAATTCTTTTTTTGATGAAATTTATGAAGGTATTGTTGTAACTAGCCGCAAACTCTTTAATTTTTTTGTTGTCTACGGTACCAATTCCAACCCGGTAAAACAAGTCCAAACTTGTGTTGACCTTAAAATAATGTACCAGTCTTCGGGTGCTTTTATCATTGAGGGTAATGCGGAGTTGTTTGAGTTTTCTTCTCAATAGCTCTTTTCCATCTTCAGCAATGCGTTTTTTCTCTTCGTTTATTGCTGATTTTATTCTGGAGCGTGCTCTTGAGGTAATAACGTGATCCAACCAGTTGGCGGTGGGTTTGGAATTAACTGAGGTAATGATTTCTACATTCTCACCACTCTTGAGGGTTCGACTAAGGGGAACCAATTTCCCGTTAATTCTTGCTCCTCTTGCTCTGTAACCAACTTCTGTGTGAATGCTAAATGCGAAATCCAGAACCGAGGAACCATTTGGTAGTGATTTTAGTTCTCCTTGAGGTGTAAACACAAAAATTTCTTCTGAATACAAATTAAGCTTGAAGTCTTCAACAAATTCAACTGCATTACCTTCTTTATTTTCTAGGACTTCTTGTACACGATTTAACCAAGATTCAATACCATTTTCTTTTTGTTCTCCGTGTTTGTATCGGAAGTGTGCGGCATATCCTTTTTCTGCAATTTCATGCATTCGCTCCGAACGGATTTGTACTTCAATCCATTTGCTGTTTGGTCCCATTACCGTAATGTGAAGGGACTCATATCCGTTTGATTTGGGAGACGAAATCCAATCCCGAAGTCGGGTAGGATTCGGGGTAAAGTGGTCGGTTACGATGGAATAAATTTTCCAAGCCAAAAACTTTTCGTTTTTGTGAGTAGATTTGTAAACTATTCGGATTGCAAATTTATCAAATACTCCTTCGTAAGGAATATTTTGTTTTTGCATTTTTTTATGAATCGAAAATATGGATTTGCTTCGTCCCTTAATAAAATATTTTAGACGTTCTCCTTGGAGTGATTTTTTAACAAAGGCTGAAAAATCTTTGATGTATTTTTTTTGTTCCTCTTGACTTTCTTCAATTTTATCTTTAATTGCTTCAAAACGAAGAGGTTCTGTATATTTTAAACTAAGGTCTTCGAGCTCCGTTTTTATGTTATACATTCCAATTCTGTGAGCAATTGGAGCATAGATGTAAAGGGTTTCGGAAGCAATTTTGACTTGTTTGTATTCTGGCATGGAATCCATGGTTTGCATGTTGTGCAAACGGTCTGCAATTTTGATGATAATTACTCGAATATCATCATTGAGTGTCAAAAGCATTTTACGAAAATTCTCTGCTTGAAGAGAAATATCAGTGTCTTTTTTAAGTCTCGAAATTTTGGTTAATCCATGAACAATCTTAGCTACAGTGTTTCCAAAAATACGTTCAATGTCGTCTAAGGAATATTCAGTATCCTCTACGGTGTCGTGAAGCAAAGCTGCGGCAATTGATGTTGCGTCTAATCCAATTTCTGAGGCTACTATTTTGGCTACTGAAATGGGATGGAAAATGTAAGCTTCACCAGATTTACGTCTTTGCTCTTTATGGGCATCAACGGCGGTGTCAAAAGCTAAACGAATCAGTTTTTTGTCTTCCGTGGTGAGTTGGAGGTAACTGATACGTAGAAGCTCCTTGTATTGCTTAGCAATTTCTTTATTTTCTAATTGTTCATCAATAATCATCCAATAGTAAATTACGGAAACTAATTAAGCTTCTACAAATTTCTCATAAACTTCTTTGACGAATTGCCTCAAAAAGTATTATTCCGGCTGCTACAGATACATTTAACGAATCATTTACCCCTTTCATTGGGATTGTGATATGATGATCACTTTGGTTACACCAACTCTCTGAAAGACCCGTATCTTCTGCTCCTACAGCTATTGCAGTAGCCTTTGTAAAATCTTCTTTTGTGTAGGGTTTTGCTTTTTGTGACAGCGTTGCACTGTAAAGTTTTATTTTGTTGGATTTTAAAAATAAAAAAACTTCCTCATTAGTTGTAAGAGCAATTGGTATTGAAAAGAGACAACCTACACTGGATCGTATTACATTGGGATTGTACAAATCAGTTCTGGGATTGGTTATGATCAATGCGTCAAATTTACCAGCATCTACAGTCCTTGCCAAGGCGCCAATATTCCCTGGTTTTTCTGGAGATTCAGCAATTAAAATTAGAGGGTTTTTTTTTAGTTGAAGCGTATTCAGGCGGTGTTCTTTTTTTTGTGCGATCGCCAAAGCTTCAGTGGTATTGGTTCGATAGCATAAAGATTTAAACAAAGGTGTTGCTAGTTGATGAAGCTCAACCTCCATATTCATCAGTTTTTGTATTAAAAGTTTTGTCTTTTGGGATTGATGTTCCTCAGTCACATAAAGCTCTTCTATTTTGTAGCCGGCTTGAAGTGCATATTGAATTTCTTTTACACCTTCAATTACAAATTGATTGTGTTCTTTTCTTTTTTTAGATTTTTCTTGTAGAACTTTAAAGATTTTTATTTTTGGGTTTTGAGTACTCGAAATATGTTCCATCTTTTTATTTCCTTGAATATTTTTCCATGTAGCGTTTCCACAGTTCAGTTTGGTGTGTTTCTAAAGAAATATTTTTACCATTAATAAATGCGTGGGTCAATTGATTAGTTCTCATGTCAAGTGCATCTCCTGATGACAGGAATAAAGTTGCATCTTTCCCAACAGTAAGGCTTCCCAAACGATCAGCTACACCAAGAATTTTAGCTGCATTTAGTGTGATTAATTGAACTGCTTTTTCTTTTGGTACACCATAGGCTGCAAAAGTTCCTGCATAAAATGGGAGATTCCTTGTATTCATTCGTTCCATTCTTCCACTTACATCTATTGTAATTGTTAATCCAGCATCCATAAGGATTTTAGCCATTTTAAAAGGAAGCTTAATGTCTTGATCTTCTTGCGTGGGTAAACGATGTGGTCTTGAAACAATGATAGGAATGTCGTGTTCCTTAAGAAAATTAGTTATTAAATGTGCTTCTTTTCCACCTACCAACACGATTTTTTTGACCTGGTGTTCTTTTAAAAATTGAATTCCATCTACTATTTCTCTTTGACCGTCTGCATGAAGGTAAACAGTTTGGTTTCCAGTAAAAGAATTTTTCATTGCCGCAAAAGGAAGGTGTTTTGTTTTTGATTGGGTTTGGTTGTAGGCAAATGACTCACTGATAAATTGATCTAAAGATTTGATCTTTTCTTCATAACTCTTTTGATTGTATTTCAACTCAGCTGTTCTACTTCTTCTGCTTGTGGTGTATGCTTGTGGCCAGTTGATGTGTAATCCTTCATCGGTTATTATTGCAGCATCCTCCCAATTCCAAGCATCGAGTTGAACAATTGAAGAACTTCCAGAAATTACTCCTCGTGTAGGAACCACTTGAGCTGACAAAATTCCGTTAGGTCGGAGACTTTCCACTACTTTTGACTCAGCATTGTAGGCTATGATTGTTCGAATATGGGGTAAATACTCACCAATTTCATTAAGGTCATTAGTTGGGCGAACAGCGTCAATTTCGACCATCCCAACAGTAGCATTTACAGCAATAAATCCAGGGTAAAGATGTTGCCCCTTAGCATTTATGGTTTTATCGTATTGATTTTTTACAAGATCTGAAGTTGTTATTTCAACAATCTTTCCTGTCCGAATACCCAGGGCGCTATTTTCTATCAGGCTACCGTCTCCTACATGAGCCGTTGCTCCGATAATGAGTATGGATTTATTTTGATCAGCTGCAGGGGTTTGTTGAGTAAATCCTTTATTGCAGCTAAGTAAGACGAGTAATGTGCAAATGTAATTTTTCATAAGTAATATTTTAATCGAGGGTTTCACAATGGAATTCTACACTCTTTTTTTGTTTCGGTTTTTGAGTAGGTGCTCCACCATTCTTTGCTTGAAGCATGTCTTGAATCAGTTTATTTTTTTCTTTCGCGATTTGATCTACTTGAGCATTTGCCCGATCAAGATCATAGTAAAAAGCACCATCAATCATGGTTTTTTCAACTACACTGTAAATCGACATGGGATGATCGGACCACAGAACAAGGTCTGCAGATTTCCCAACTTTAATACTTCCCACTTCATCATCAATATGAAGTAATTTCGCAGGGTTTAGGGTAACAAATTTCCATGCATCTTCCTCAGATACTCCTCCGTATTTTACGGCTTTTGCAGCTTCTTGATTCAACCTTCTGGACATTTCAGAATCATCGGAGTTAAATGCAACTGTTACTCCCTGACTGTGCATGATAGCTCCATTGTATGGAATTGCATCATTAACTTCGAATTTGTAAGCCCACCAATCAGAGAATGTTGATCCTCCTACACCGTGGTCTTTCATTTTATCGGCTACTTTGTACCCCTCTAAAATGTGGGTAAAAGTATTGACACGAACTCCAAAACGATCGGCTACTTTCATGAGCATATTAATTTCACTTTGAACATAAGAATGACAAGAGATAAATCGTTTTCCGTCTAAAATTTCAACCAGAGTTTCCATTTCAATATCATAACGAGGCGCCTTTATTTTCGCTTTTATTTTTTTAGACGAATTGTTGTATTTTCTCCAAGCGGCCTTGTATTCTTTTGCTCTTTGAAAATAATCTGTAAATATTTGTTCAACTCCCATTCGAGTTTGGGGAAAACGTCCATAACTTTGCCAGTTGGATTGTTTTACATTTTCACCAAGTGCAAATTTAATGTAGGGATCTGCATTGGGGTACAGCATTTCATCATCACTTGCTCCCCATTTTGGTTTGATAATAGCAGAACGCCCACCTATTGGGTTAGCAGATCCGTGTAAGATTTGCAAGGTGGTAACTCCTCCCGAAAGGTTTCGGTAAAGGTTTATGTCGTCTGGATTGATTACATCTTCGATGGTAACTTCTGCGGAAGAATTTTGTCCTCCCTCATTAATACTTGATGCTGCAATATGTGAATGTTCGTCGATAATTCCTGAGGTTAAGTGCTTTCCAGTTCCATCAATAATTTTTGCACCCTCAGTATCATCAATTTTTCCTACTGCTTTTATTTTACCATTGACAACCCAAACGCTAGCATTTTCTAGAATTCCTTCTTCTTCGTTGGTCCAAACAGTTACATCGGTAAAAAGAATGTTTTCTGAGGTGGGAAGAGTTTTAAATCCAAAACCATTGTTAGGATAGGTAATGGGAAGTACTTTTTGTAAAACCTTTTTTTTCTTTTTATTATCTTCTTTTTTGGTTTGCTCAACTTTATCCGCATTCCAGTTGACATAAGTTCCATCAAAGAAACTTCCGTCTCCTTTCAAATTATCTGCGTTGTTTATTTTAGTTTTAAGTTGTGCAAACTTTGTATTTGTGCTGTCCGAAAATCTCAGGGTTAACCATCCATTTATGTATTTTGCTGTTGTTTTTAATTTGGTAGAGTCTTGGGTAATTTTTGCATCTATTTTGAATTCACTTTTTGAAAGGACAAGTTTGTATGAAGTATCTTTCATGTTTAGAGCATATTCTCCGTCAATTGATGTTTTTGGTTTGGGCTTAATAATGTGTTGTTGCCCCTGAACCCAGTTTTGTTCGATTTCAGTTTCTTTTTCAAACAGAGGGCCGTTGGTTATTATTAAGTTAGCCAAAGCTCCTTTTTTTAGTTCACCTATTTTTCCTTTTTGGTTGATTAGTTGTGCCGGAATTGTTGTAAGTGCAGCCAAAGCTCTTTCTGGAGATAAGCCGTATTGAACAGCTTTGCGGATGTTTGGTAAAAAGTCCTTCACATTTTTTAAGTCACTGGATGTAAATGCAAATTTAATGCCTGCATTTGCAATTTCTTTGGGGTTTGTGGGAGCTTGATTCCAATAGCGCATTTGATTTAAAGATAATTTTTGTGCTAAAAAGGGATCGTCAACATCATAGGCAGCTGGGAAATTGACAGGGATCAAGAGTTGTGGCTTTAATTTTTTAAGCGTATTGAGTTGTTCATACTCATTCCCATTGGCTTTGATAATGTATTTTTTTCCAAACTCATTACCAATTTTAGCAGCCCTAGCCACATCTAGCTTGTTGGAAGTTTCAAAAATTGAGGGAAGAGATTGGTTCTTTATTACGGCTTCTAAAGCCATATCCTTGTTTTTTGCACCTCCGTTTGCATACCATTTGGCATCGTGATAAACCTGGCGAATAAGTGCCATAGCTCCCATGATTGAACCGGGATAATATTGCCCTGAGGTATTACTTTTTTTAAAGGATAGATGTTGTGCTGCTCGATCTTCTAGCATTCGATATCCATTGTTTTGAACGTCGTTTAGGGTAACCAATAGACTTGTTCCTCTATGAATCCCTTCTTTTCGGTGACTGTTTACCACTCCAAACCCAGATGCTCGTAATTCTTTTGCTTTCTTTGGGTCGTATTTAAAATCTTCATGACTGTTGTAGTCAGCAAGGATGTGATCGTTCCAATAAAATCCTTTTCTGTTTGCATGGTATTGGATACTTCTGCGTCCACTTGAACTTCCTTTAATTGCAGGAACTCCAAAATTGGAATGTAGCTCTATGAAAGAAGGATAAATGTATTTTCCTTCAAAATTGTAAACCACAGCGTTCTGGGGAATATCAATTGAGCTACTAACATCCGTTATTTTTCCATTCTCAATTAGAATCATTCCCTTTTCTAATTGTTTGAGTGGATTGATGTGAACGACTGCTCCAGTAATTAATATTTGTTTTGAATTTAAAGTTTTAACTCCCTTGTTAGTAGGGAAGTAGTCTTGAGCTACCAGAGAGCTGAAAGAAATAACAAAAGTGAAAATAAAGTTAATTGGTTTCATTGAGTTGAAATTTAGTCTGTCAAGTTACACTTTTTTTAATTCAAAAACTCAAATTCATTTTCATTGTAAAACACCACTAATAAAGCTACTGTTTGATTGTAGCTCTTAATTCCAGATTCCTGACCATTCAATTTTAAGTAGTTGTCATAGGAACTTTTGAATAGAGGTTCAAGAGGATTTTTGTATTGCTCCCAAAAAATTTGGTTTTCCCTTAAATTTTTAAAAATTCCAGCATTCAATTCTTGAATTAGTTGTTTGGCTTGATCTGGATTTCTTTTGTTGAGATCGCTGTAACAATGTCTTAGCGCAAAGAGTGCGGCTGCATACTTTAGAAAAGGATCTTTGTTTTTTAGTGTGTTTACCAGAGCAATAAAATTGGCTTCGTTTTCTGCAGCATAACCCAGTTGATGTGCCATTTCATGAGCAATTGTTACAGGTAAATTGAGCTTGGGCATCCGCATATTTACCTGAGCTTCTAATGTAAAAGGATTGAGATAGCCCGCATACCCCATGTAGCTCAACGGTAAACTGAAAATTGAGCCTTTTGCTTTTGGAATTTTTATGGAACTTTCCCACAAATCTGAATAATTGTCGTGTACTTTTTCAACTATTTTTTTTTTAGAATAGGGAATGACAATTGCCGTGGTATCAGATTCACTCAACTGATTGTGAAGTTTGTTGCTCAACAGTACGAAACGGCTTGTTAAATCAATCAGTAGAGAATCTGAGTATTGTTTTTGAGCATTTAGTTTTTTTGTTAAAGGAACTCTATGATAATTGAGGCCCCAATTTAACTGAAAGATCAAAAAAATTAAGCTGGCGGTTATTCCAAGATTAATTAAGCTTTTGAGACTTAATTTTCTGTATTTAAAAATAAAATTAACTATCGAGTAACATAGGTAAAAACCTAGAATTAAATACAAGCAATCTCCTAGAGAAAGGGGGATGTGTTTTAAAAAAAATTGATTAAAATTGAAAAGGATCGGGAATATTTTTTGTGAAAAATAAAACTCAACTTTTTCTGGATATTGACTTAATATCTTAACCACAAGTATTTGAGGGAGTAGGCTAAACGCCAAAAACACTTTCAATGTTTTCATTTTACCAATGTAAAGTGAAGAAGGCTTAATATTTCTCATTTTATTCTTATTTTGCACTCATGTACGAGGAAATGATAAGAAGTAAAGATGTTTTAACAGGATGTTTTTTTACCGGTTGTGCTTGTTTCTTTTTGGGAACAATTTTACTTGTCCTGTTTATTTTTTTTACTTGATGATCTCAACTATTTCAAGCTCAAAAATTAAATTAGATTTTGGAGGAATTCCCTGTACTCCTCGCTCTCCATATGCAAGCGTGTAGGGCAAGAAAAGAGTTGCTTTATCGCCCACTCTTAAAAATCTTAAGCCTTCTTTGAAGCCTTCAATCATTTGAGCTTCTGGGCTACAGTCAACCTCAATGGGACGATACGCATCGGCAATTTTAAGTTGCTCGTTTACTGCTTCTAATGCTTCTGCAGTTTCTAGTTTGCTGGTTTGAAGTAAAGTTCCATCTTCAAAGTAAACAGCATAATGTGTCTTCGCTTTGTTTGTGGTAGTTACTTTTGGTCCCGATCCCTTTTCTGTAATAATGTATTGAAGACCTGAAGCTGTTGTCGTGGCTTTTGCTTTTTGATTCTCAAACTTATCCAATGTATTTAACCTAATTACTTGTTGCTTTTCTTCCTTTTCTACTTTTTCAGCTTCTATTTTTTTAAAGTGTTCTTTGAAAATTTTGGGTGCATCGAAGTTTTTCGCATCAGAACCTTTACGAATGATTGTTACTTTTTTGATGGTATCGTTTTGGGCAATACTGTCTACGATATTTTGACCAATTACGACTTTACCGAAAACCGTGTGTTTTCCATCCAACCAAGGCGTTGCTTTGTGAGTAATAAAAAACTGACTCCCGTTTGTTCCTGGTCCTGCATTTGCCATTGATAAAATTCCAGGACCACTGTGGCTTAGGTCTTCATTAATTTCATCGTTAAATTTGTATCCAGGCCCACCAGATCCCGTTCCAGTTGGGTCACCTCCTTGAATCATAAAGTCTGCAATAACTCTGTGGAATAAGATACCTTCATAGTATTTTTTATTTAAAAAATTCTCACTAACCATTTCGTTTTCTCCTTCACTAAGCGAAACAAAATTAGCAACTGTTACAGGTGTTTTTTCGAGTTCCAAATAAACAACAATTGATCCTTTATTGGTTTCAATGTCGGCATAAAGTCCTGAATCTAGTTCTGGATATTGAGATGCACAGCCAACAAGAATGAGAAATGAAAGGATTAAATAGGTAATTTTTTTCATGGTATTAACTTAAGATATTCATGCAAAGATGCACATTTTAATTTTTAATTAAATGTGATACTAATTTTATTGTAAAACGCAGAGGTTGATTGATGTCAACTTTTTCATCATCTCCTTGGTATCCGTAACAAAGGTAAGATGGGAAAAGAAATGTAGCAACTTCATTAACACTTAAAACTTTAACAGCTTCTCGTAATGCGGGTAACAATTCTTCTTTATCTACCAAATAACTTACCGAACCGAGTTCCATTTCATCGTACAGGACTGTACCATCTAGAGCTTCTATTTTGTAATCAAAACGAACCTCGTCTCCTCTTTTAGGCCTAACTTTTATTGAATCTGTTTCAACCAAATAGGCATACCAAAAACCTGTAGAAGAAGCAATGTAATTGAGTGTTGAATCCCTAGCTATTATTTTTTTAAATTGTAGCTGCTGTTGGTTGATTATGTTTTTATTTCGCTCAACTGATCCTTTTAAAAAAGAATCTTTTTTAGTGTTAATGGGTTTACGAGGTTGAGGTTGTGTACAACCGATGGCTAAAAAAAGTAAGAGAAAACTTAATCGTAGTTTGTATAAACTCATTTCAATTGATCTTTGTATTGTAAGATGGTTTGATGAACTTTTTGAGTAGTCACTTCCAAGTTTTCGTGTGAAACCCCACCAGCTGCATTGTGGTGCCCACCTCCATTAAAATGTTTCCGAGCAAACTCATTTACATTAAATTTTCCTTTAGAACGGAAAGACATTTTGATGATTTTTTCTTGCGTATTTTCAATTAAGATGATGGCAAGTATTATGCCGTCTAAACTTAGGCCATAGTTTACAAAACCTTCGGTGTCTCCTTTTTTAAAGTCACATTGGGTAAGCTCTTCTTGGCTTAAGGTAATGTAAACTGCATTGAGTGGTTCAACTTTCACCAAGTTGGTAAGGGCCTTGCCTAAAAGTTGTAACCTACCAAAACTGTAGGTATCGTAAATATTGTTATGGATTTGAGTATGATCGATACCCATATCCAAAAGATTCGATACAATACTATGGGTAACAGCTGTGGTTGATTGAAAGCGGAATGAACCCGAATCCGTCATGATACCCGTGTAAATACAGGTTGCGATGGTTTTATTGATTAGAGAAATGTCTAGTGCTTCCATAAGGTTGTAAACCATTTCACAAGTAGAACCAAGACTGGGATCAGAATACATCAAGTCGGCATAATCGTCGGGTTGCTCATGATGATCAATCATAATTTTTGTTGCCTTGCAATTTTCAAGGATTTCATCCATAGGCTTAATTCTACTCAAACTGTTAAAGTCTAAAGTAAAAATAAGATCAGCTTCAAGGAGTAATTTTTCACTCTTTTCTTCTGATTTGTTGTATTTTATTATTTGTTCCTGACCAGGAATCCATTCCAAGAATTCAGGATAATCGTTTGGAGAAATTACCGAGCATGAATGACTCATTAAATCTAAAAAATGCTTTAACCCTAAACAACTCCCAAGGGCATCTCCATCGGGGTTTTTATGTGGGATAATCACAATTTCCTTACGGTTTGAAAGCTGTTCTTTTAGAGCGGGGATAAAGTTGTTTTTCATACCCTGCTAAGATACCAATCCTTTCTCAAAAAATTCTATTGTTTTTGTAATTAAAGCATTTACTATTGGTAAATAAACCACAGAATCAAGCTTATTTTTATTGATGTAATTAAAAAAACATCTTTCTATCTAAAGTTTCGACTCCTTTTGATAAATTTGCATCACAAAAAAAATCTATGACAACGAATCGTACATTCACAATGATTAAACCCGATGCTGTTGAAAACGGTCATGTCGGGTCTATTCTTGAAAAAATAACTTCAGCAGGCTTTAAAATTTTAGCGTTAAAGAAAACCCAATTAACCCTTAATGATGCCCAAGCATTTTACAGTGTTCATAGTGAACGTCCTTTTTTTGGAGAGCTTGTAGAGTTCATGACTAGAGGTCCGATAGTTGCGGCTATTCTTGAAAAAGACAATGCTGTAAATGATTTTCGTGTACTAATAGGAGCAACAAATCCTGCGGAAGCTGCCGAAGGAACGATCCGAAATTTGTATGCTACCTCTATGGGAGAAAATGCTGTTCATGGATCTGATAGTGATGAAAATGCTACTATCGAGGGTGCTTTTCATTTTTCGCAAAGAGAAATTTTTTAACGAAGTACCAATTTGGTTACAAGATTTGCGCCGAGGGATTCGTTTAAGTGAAGCAAAATTTTTTCTTTTCCATAGGAAAGCTCCTCTCTAAGTGCTGAGGAGGTTAAATTTACAAATAGGGTAGTACCTCTGTAATTTACTCGTTGGGTGTATTGAGCAACACTTTTACCCATAGTAGTGTTCCATGCTTTCTCTACGCGAATTTTTGTGATTCCACCTTTTATGTTTTTTTGATCAATCAACTCGCCAAGCACATCCGAGATGGTTTGTGGTTCGAAAGATCTTTTTTTCTTTGTCATGGTTTACAAACTTATTTTTTTATGGCGAATGTATCGGTAGGTTTTTCCGCTGTGCTCCAATTCTAAATTATTCTCAGAAATTTTTACAATTTTTTCTTTCCAAGGTTTCAAAGCCTTGTCATAGGACAGATAAAAATCTCCTTCAATTTGTTCAACAGTAAAATCAAATCGATCTTCTGAGCTTGAATAATTTTCCCCCAAACTAGGGGTTAATTTTTTTCGATACCCAAGGTTAGATTCTATTTTATAAAAATCAACTAAAATAATTCCTCCTTTTGGATTAAATATTTCTCCATGGGATTGAACTTCTTCAATTTCCCAAGTTCCATTCAAAAGGGTTAAGTCTTTCTTCGAAACTCCAGAACAGCCTGTCATTACTACAATAAATGTAAAAAGAAGGAAAGAAACTATTTTCTTTTTCATGCCCAATACGAATAAATTTAATGTGTCTTTAAAGATAAGAATCTTAATTGAGATTAAAAATCTTGTAGGATGATTGCGTTGTTTTTAAAGCTTGTAAGGTTCTTTCTTCGTGGGTATCCGAAAGAAAGAGTTGTCCAAAGTGATTGTTCTCTACCAATTGCATAATAAGACTAACACGTTGTTGATCGAGTTTATCAAAAACATCGTCTAAAAGAACAATAGGAGTAACTCCTGCTTGTTTTTTTATGAAATCAAATTGAGCGAGTTTAAGTGCGATTAAAAAAGATTTTTGCTGTCCTTGACTTCCAAACTTCTTTATGGGTTCATCACTGATAGAGAAAAATAAATCCTCTTTATGAATTCCCGTACTGCTAAACTGTAACATACGGTCTTTAGCTAGTTGATTTTTAAGAAGTTCCTCAAAAGAATTGTTTAATAAGGCGCTTTCATAGGAAAGGGTGACTTCCTCTTGCGATCTACTTATGCTTTGATAATGTTGCTCAAAAATTGATATGAATGTTTCCAAAAAGGCTTTGCGTTTTTCATGAATTGGAGTTCCCAAAGCAATCATTTGTTGATTGTAAATTTCTAATGTTTCTGCATCAAAAGTTTGATTCACTGCAAAATACTTTAAAAGGGCATTCCGTTGACTAACAATTTTGGTGTAATCCAGTAAATTATTTAGATAAACGGGATCGGTCTGACCAATAACCCCGTCCATGAATTT
>Ga0206677_10000297_pt1 | contig 46480 bp, 34 predicted proteins | sample M130m12015metaG_FD_155475 | JGI IMG/M metagenome (GOLD analysis project Ga0206677, IMG submission 155475) | Ammonia-oxidizing marine archaeal communities from Monterey Bay, California, United States - M1 30m 12015 | ecosystem: Environmental > Aquatic > Marine > Intertidal zone | place: USA...
GTTCTGCTTGCGTTCCTTTTCCGGCACCTGGAGGTCCAAATAATACAATATTTTTCATTTAGTTTGTTTCTGTTGTTAATTGGTATACTGCTGGTAGATTTCTTCCTAAGCCATTGTAATCTAATCCGTAACCTACTATAAATTTATCTTCTATATTTTTACCGATATAGCCTATGGGTAATTCTTTTCTATAGACATCTGGTTTAAAAAACAGTGTTGCAATTTTTAATTGTTTTATATCTTTATTTTTAAAACTATCATAAATTTTATGTAAGGTAGTCCCTGTGTCTATAATATCTTCTAAAATTACAATTGTTCTGTCTGTTAAATCTTCATTAATCCCAATTAATTCATGAACAACGTCAGTAGATGAGGTTCCCTGATAAGAGCTTAATTTTACAAATGAAACTTCACAGTTGTGTGGATATTTTCTAATAAAATCTGCAGCAAAAAGAAAAGAGCCATTTAAAATTCCAATAAATATTGGAATTTCATCAGGATCTAAATCCATGCTTACCTTGTTTACTAAAGAACTTACAATCTCAGAGAGTTCTTTTTCTGAAATAAACGGAGTAAAATTTAAATCGTGTAATTTTATAATGCTCATCTTACAAAGATATGATGCTGATATTAAAAAGAAAAAACCGTTTTGAGTTACTGAAATATCATCAGTAGTAACAAAACGGTTTCGTCATATGGGTTCTAAAATTATTTTTTTATAGCTTCTTGTCTTTTAGAAGTGTCATACATGATAGGAGTAGCCACAAATAGTGACGAATATGTTCCTACAACAACACCAATAATTAAGGCAAACATAAACCCTCTAATAGAGTCTCCACCAAATGTAAAGATGGCTAACATTACCAATAATGTTGTTAATGATGTATTAATGGTTCTTCCTAAAGTACTGCTTAATGCTTTATCTACAACTTCGCTGTAAGCCCATTTTGTATGAATTCCAGCAAACTCTCTAATTCTGTCAAAAATTACCACCGTATCATTTAATGAATAACCTACCACTGTTAAAATAGCAGCAATAAAAGATTGTCCTATCTCCATGTCAAATGGCATAAATTTATAGAGTATTGAAAAGATTCCTAATACTATTAGCACATCATGAAATACTGCAATTACTGCACCCAAACTAAAAGATATTTTTCTAAATCGTAATAAGATGTATAAGAAAACAATGAGTAAAGAACCAAAGACTGCATATACTGCCGATGTTTTAATATCATCTGCAATAGTAGGCTCTACTTTAATATAACTCATAATGGTATTGGTGCTTTCTCCTTCTTTTTGAAAACCAGGTTTAAAACTCTCATAAGTAGTTCCCTCAGATAAGTAATTTTTTAATCCAGTAAACAATGCAGTTTGTACTTCTTCGTCAACATCATTTCCTTCTTCTTCAATTTTATAAACGGTTGTTATTTTCAATTGAGAGTCAGATCCGTAGGTTTTTACTTCTGGAGACGTTTCAAAAACCTCTTTTAAAGATTCAGATACTTCTGAAGCATTCACTGTTTGATCAAATCGAACAACATATGAACGACCTCCTTTAAAGTCTACTCCTTGTTTTAGACCTATACTAGCAATAGAGGCAATACCTCCCAAGATAATTGCTCCTGAAATTACGTAGGCAATTTTACGCTTACGTAAAAATTGAATGTTAATATTTTGGAACCATCCTTTAGATAAAGAGGTATTAAACGTTAAGTTCTTTCCTTTTTCTGTAGCACCATCAATAAGTAATCTTGTAATAAATACTGCCGTAAATAATGAAGTTAAGATACCAATGATTAAGGTTAACGCAAATCCTTTAATTGGGCCTGTTCCAAAAACATATAGTATGATACCTGTTAATAAACTTGTTATGTTAGCATCTATAATTGCAGATAAAGCTCCTTTTACACTAAACCCTTCTTGAACAGATTGTTTTAATCCTTTCTTTTTAAAGATTCCTTCTTTAATTCTTTCAAAGATAATTACGTTTGCATCTACAGACATCCCTATGGTAAGAATAATACCAGCGATACCAGGCAATGTTAACACTGCATTAAATGATGCTAAAATTCCAAAAATGAATAAGATATTTACGATCAAAGCAATATTTGCATATATACCAGCTCTTCCGTAGTATACAATCATCCAGACCAATACTAGTAGAATAGCCAACATAAATGATCTAGTAGATTGATCTATTGACTCTTGACCTAAAGAAGGCCCAACTACTTCTGCTTGAATAATTCTTGCTGCCGCAGGTAATTTACCAGCTTTTAAAACTGTAGCAATATCTTGCGCCTCTTCAATCGTCATACTACCACCAGAAATTGAAGTTCTTCCTCCAACGATGGCTTGATTTACAGAGGGAGCAGTATAGACATAATCGTCTAATACAACTGCTACAAAACCACCAACATTATCGCCAGTTAGTTTTTCCCATAGCTTAGAGCCTCTTCCGTTCATGGCCATACTAACTTCAGGGTCATTTAACTGAGAAAAAACTTGAGCAGCATCTGTAATTACATCCCCTTGGATGGGAGCAACATCATTTCTATTAGATTTTATGGCATATAACCCAATCACCTCAGATCCGTCAGGTGTAGTGTTAGCTTTATAGTCCCATAAAAATTTCACATTTTTTATGTCGTTGGTTCGTAAATTAATCACTTTTCGATCAGATAATAATTTATTCACCATAGCGGTATCACCAACTTTTGCTTGAGCAACTAAAGAACTGATTTGTTGTTCAGATTGAGCAAAATTTACAGTTAAATAGGTAAATAACGATTTCTCCTGAACCTCAGTAGAATCTTTTACTTCATTCAAAATACTTTGAATATCATTCGCCTCCTCAACTTCCTCAGTTTCCTCTGCGATGTCTTCTTTTAACATTTCAGTAACAACTGAGTTTGCAGAGAACAAATAGTTTTGAACTTCAGCGTTAGAGTATACTTCCCAAAATTGTAATTCTGCTTTACTTGTTACAAGTTTTGTAACCCTGTCTATATCTTTTGCTCCAGGCAATTCAATTTGTATTCTTCCAGAATTACCAATACGTTGAATATTAGGTTGTGTAACCCCAAACTTATCAATTCTACTTCTAAGTACTTCGAAAGCTGTATTGATAGAGCTATTGATTTCAATCTGTAGTTCTTCTCTTACTTCTTCATTTGTTTTGTTGAAGTTTATCTTTTCACGAAGTGCCTTTGTTCCAAAAATTTCAGGGTCACTAAGTTTTATTCCACTTGTTCCTGCAGCGATTTCAAACTCATTGAAAAATAAATCTAAATAATTATCAGTATTATTCTTTTGCGCTTCATCTGCCGCCTTTAAAGCTTTCCTAAAGACTAGACTTTTTGAATCATTAGATAAAGAAATTAATACTTCTTTTACAGAGACTTGTAAAATTGCATTGATACCCCCTTTTAAATCAAGACCAAGATTCATTTCTTTGTCTTTGATGTCATTATAGGTAAATTGAGAGATTCCCAAATTTATAACCTCAAGGTTGTTTACACTATCGAGGTATTTTTTCTCTAAACTTGCTAATTCTCTTCCGTTATCTAGATTACCTCTAGATTTTGCATATTCTTTGGCTTCATTTTCTACCTTAGAGGTAAAGAATGAAAAAGAAAGTTGGTATAAACTTACCAATCCGAAAAGGATTGCAAATAATCTTATAAGTCCTTTGTTTTGCATCTTCGTTTAATTTTAGTCGACTTCTTTTTAAAACGTGCAAATATAGTATTTACAATAAGATTAGCCTAATGAAATTATGTATATTTACTCGCGTTTTAAGAGCGTTAAACTACTACCAACAAAAAAAACTGAAACTATGAGCCATCTATCTGATATCGAAATTGCACAGGCTAAGAAGTTAGCGCATATTACTACTATCGCAAAAAAAATAGGGGTTAAAGAGGATGATATTGAAATGTATGGAAAGTATAAAGCAAAATTACCATTACACCTTATAAACGAAGACAAAGCAGCAGAGAATAACTTAATATTGGTAACAGCTTTAACCCCAACACCCGCAGGTGAGGGGAAAACAACTATTTCGATTGGTCTTTCAGAAGGCTTGAATAAGATTGGAAAACAAGCTACAGTTGTGTTAAGAGAACCCTCTTTAGGGCCTGTTTTTGGTATTAAAGGAGGTGCTGCAGGAGGGGGGTATTCTCAGGTTGTGCCTATGGAAGATATTAATTTACATTTCACAGGAGATTTTAATGCAATCGAAAAAGCAAATAATTTGTTGTCTGCATTAATTGATAACAACATTCAAAATAAAGTTTCAAACTTAAACATAGACCCAAGAACTATACTCTGGAAAAGAGTAATAGACATGAACGATAGAGCGTTAAGAGATATTACTATTGGTTTGGGAGGGACAGCAAATGGAGTGCCAAGACAAGACGGGTTTAATATTACGCCAGCTTCAGAGGTAATGGCAATTCTTTGTATGGCAACAGATTTTGACAATTTAAAGCAACGTTTAGGTGATATTTTTATAGGATTTACTTATGATAAAAAACCTGTGTTTGCGAGAGATCTAAAGGCAGAAAATGCCATGGCAATTTTATTAAAAGATGCTATAAAGCCAAATTTGGTTCAGACTCTAGAAGAAAATCCAGCGATCATTCACGGTGGCCCCTTTGCAAATATAGCACAAGGAACAAATACAATTATTGCAACTAAAATGGGCTTGTCTTTGTCTAATTACGTGGTAACCGAAGCTGGTTTTGGTGCAGATTTAGGTGCCGAAAAGTTCTTGAATATTAAGTCAGCTTTTGCAAATTTAAATCCAAAATGTGTGGTTTTAGTAGCTACAATTAGAGCATTACGTCATCATGGAGGTGTAAAAAAAGAAGATTATAATGTACAAAACTTAGCGGCTGTAACAGCTGGTTTCAAAAATCTAGAGAAGCATATAGAAAATATTAGAAAATATAATATAGAACCTGTAGTAGCTGTTAATTCATTTGTTTCTGATACCGCAGAGGAGGTTGCTTTTGTTATTGAAAAGTGTCAAAGTTTAGGGGTTCATGCAGTATTGTCTGAGGGATGGGCAAAAGGAGGAGAAGGCACCAAAGAACTGGCAAAAGCTGTAGTTGGTGTTATAGAAAATAAAGCAACTCAATACAAACCATTGTATGACTGGAAAAGTCCTGTAACTGAAAAAATTGAAGTAATTGCTAAAGAAATCTACGGAGCTGCTAAAGTAGAATACAGTAAAAAAGCACAGTTAAATTTAAGGAGAATTAACAGGTTAGGATTTAATGATTTTGCTATTTGTATGGCAAAAACACAAAAATCTTTTTCAGATAATGAACAATTGATAGGAAGACCTGAAGGTTTTACAGTTACTGTTAGAGAAATTGAAATCGCTGCTGGTGCCCAATTTATTATTCCAATTTTAGGAAAAATGATGCGCATGCCCGGTTTGCCAACAGTTCCAGCGTCAGAGGGTATGACGATAGACAAAAATGGTGTAATATCTGGATTGTCTTAAGATTAAAAGTCTATTTATTAGGAATAAAAAAACCAGCCCAAAAGGCTGGTTTTTGACTTGAGAGTATGGGTGTCTATAATGCTAATAATCCATTTGTTTTGGATACACCTTCTGCAGATTCTTTTAAATGTGCTTTTTCAGCATCACTTAGTTGAATTTCCACAATTTTTTCAATTCCATTTTTTCCTAATACAACAGGAACTCCAATGCATAAATCATGCAAACCGTATTCTCCATCTAATAGGGTAGAGCATGGAAATATTTTTCGCTGATCACAAGCAATTGCTTGAACCAATCCACTAACAGCAGCGCCAGGTGCATACCAAGCAGAAGTTCCTAGTAAGCCTGTTAGCGTAGCGCCTCCAACTTTGGTGTCTTGCAATACTTGCTCTAATCGTTCCTCTGATATAAATTCTGAAACGGGTACAGAATTACGCGTGGCTAATCTCGTTAATGGCACCATTCCTTTGTCAGAATGTCCCCCAATAACCATTCCGTCAACATCAGAAATTGGAGCTTCTAAAGCTTCTGCTAACCTGTATTTAAATCGCGCAGAATCGAGTGCTCCTCCCATTCCAATAATTCTACTTTTTGGAATTCCAGTGGTTTTGTGTACTAAGTACGTCATGGTATCCATTGGGTTAGAGACTACAATGATAATTGTACTTTCAGAATGCTTGATTAGGTTAGAAGAAACTGTTTTTACAATACCAGCATTGATACCAATTAACTCTTCTCTTGTCATTCCTGGTTTTCTTGGAATACCTGATGTAATTACACAAATATCTGAATTAGCAGTTTTTGAGTAATCGTTGGTTGTTCCTGTTATTTTTGTATCAAAACCATTTAAAGAAGCGGTTTGCATCAAGTCCATTGCTTTTCCCTCAGCATAACCCTCTTTAATATCTAATAATACAACCTCAGAAGCAAAGTCTTTAATGGCAATATATTCTGCACAGCTAGCTCCAACAGCACCTGCTCCTACAACTGTAATTTTCATGTTCTTTTGTTTTTATAATTTAAAAAAATATTTATAATCTAATTTTTATATGTTCTCGTTTGAAAGTTTATGCATCTATATTTGCATACTTCGCATTTCTCTCTATAAAGTCTCTTCTTGGCGGAACTTCGTCACCCATTAACATCGAGAATACTCTGTCGGCTTCGGATAAACTATCAATAGTTACTTGTCGTAAGGTTCTAAACTCAGGATTCATTGTGGTATCCCATAATTGTTCAGCATTCATTTCCCCAAGACCTTTGTAGCGCTGAATGTTAACAGACCCTCCCATTTTTGTAGCTATTAAATCTCGTTGATTGTCATCCCATGCATATTCCCTTTTTTGACCTTTTTTAACAAGGTATAAAGGAGGAGTAGCGATGTATATGTACCCTTGCTCTACCATTTCTCTCATATATCTGAAGAAGAAAGTTAGTATTAAGGTTGCAATGTGAGACCCATCTACATCGGCATCACACATAATCACAACTTTATGGTATCTCAGTTTTGACAAGTTTAAGGCTCGAGGATCTTCTTCTGTACCAATACTTACCCCAAGAGCAGTAAACATATTTTTTATTTCTTCATTTTCAAAAACTTTATGTTGCATTGCTTTTTCAACATTTAAGATTTTTCCTCTTAATGGTAAAATTGCTTGAAAGTTTCTATCACGTCCTTGTTTTGCAGTACCCCCTGCAGAATCTCCCTCAACTAAAAATATTTCACATTGTGCTGGGTCAGTTTCAGAACAGTCAGATAATTTACCAGGTAAACCACCAATACTCATTACTGTTTTACGCTGAACCATTTCGCGTGCTTTTCTTGCAGCATGTCTCGCAGTAGCTGCTAGAATAACTTTTTGAACAATTGTTTTTGCATCATTTGGGTTTTCTTCAAGATAATCTGTAAGCATTTCAGAAACCGCTTGAGAAACCGCTGATGTAACTTCTCTATTTCCAAGTTTTGTTTTTGTTTGCCCTTCAAATTGAGGTTCAGAAACTTTAACAGAGACAATGGCAGTTAAGCCTTCTCTAAAGTCATCTCCAGAAATTTCAAACTTCACATTCTTTAGTAGACCTGAATTATCTGCATATTTTTTTAAAGTACCTGTTAATCCTCTTCTAAAACCAGATAGGTGTGTTCCCCCTTCGTGCGTATTTATATTGTTTACATAAGAATGAAGATTTTCAGCATACGAGGTATTGTAAACCATAGCAACTTCTACAGGAATCCCATTTTTTTCACCTTCCATGGAAATAACACTGGAAGTTAGTTGTTCACGTGTACTGTCTAGGTATTTAATAAACTCAGGGAGTCCTTCATCACTGAAAAAAGTTTCATTAATAAAATTACCTTCATCGTCTTTTCTTCTATGATCAGTTAACGTAATTGTAATTCCTTTATTTAAATAAGAAAGTTCACGAAGACGTGTTGCTAGAGTTTCATAATTGTATTCAATAGTTTGTGTAAAAATTGAAGTATCAGGTAAAAAGGTAACAATCGTTCCGGTGAAATCTGTTTCACCGATAGATTTTACAGGGTACAAACTTTTTCCTTTAGAGTATTCTTGTTGCCAAACTTTACCTTCTTTATGAACTGTCGCTGTTAAATGCTCAGACAATGCATTTACACAAGAAACTCCAACTCCGTGAAGCCCTCCGGATACTTTATAAGAATCTTTATCAAATTTACCTCCCGCTCCTATCTTTGTCATTACAACTTGCAGTGCAGAAACTCCTTCTTTTTTGTGAATTCCTACCGGTATTCCACGACCATTATCTTTGGTGGTAATTGAATTATCTTCATTTATAATCACATCGATGGTGTCGCAATAACCACCCATAGCTTCATCAATTGAATTGTCTACTACCTCGTAAACTAAATGGTGAAGTCCTCTCACCCCAACATCTCCAATATACATGGAAGGACGCATTCTTACATGCTCCATTCCTTCTAGTGCTTGAATACTAGAAGCATCATAATTTTTTTTATTTTCTTCGCTCATAATGTAAATATTTAAAATCTTAAGAAGATTTATAAAAACATAAATTCTTAACTTCAAATTTACAAAAAAACAGAATTTTTAGACAGCCGATTCACTATTATCATTCAGTTTTATCAACATTTGTTAATTACTAAAAAATGGCTTAAATCACATCTAAATCACTTTAAAAGCAATCTTAAAAAAAACTGACAACCAACTTTTTTTAAAAAATTATTGAATAGCTTAAAACAAGAAATTTAGATCCATTTTTTTTTGATGAGATTCTAATTTTTCCAATTTTTCTCCTTATTTAATAATCAGGCTAGCTAGTTAAAAACAACTTAATAAAGTTGAAAACTATTTAATGAATAAATTCTTTATTCCTAATAAGCATCCTCATGAACTGTTTTAATGGCTCTTCCACTTGGTTCATTCACGTTTTGAAAGCTTTTGTCCCAAGCTAAAGCAGTTGGAGTACTACAAGCAATTGAAGGAACAGATGGGACTGTTAAAGCCGCGGTTTCTGATGGAAAATGTTCTTCAAAAATAGATCGGTAATAAAACTCTTCTTTTGTTCTTGGAGTCTGAACAGGGAAACGATGTTTCGCTTGTTGCATTTGTTCTTCAGAAACAGAGGTATCTACTAATGTTTTTAGCGTATCAATCCAACTATAGCCAACTCCATCTGAAAATTGTTCTTTTTGTCTCCACGCAACAGATTCTGGCAGGTATTCTTCAAAAGCTTTACGCAACACCCATTTTTCCATGCGCTCTCCATTAATCATTTTATCTTGCGGGTTAATTCTCATTGCAACATCCATAAATTCTTTATCTAGAAATGGTACACGGCCTTCTATTCCCCAAGCAGCTAAACTTTTATTGGCGCGAAGACAATCATATTGATATAATTTATCGAGCTTTCGGACAGTTTCTTTGTGTAATTCTTCAGCATTAGGTGCTTTGTGAAAATATAAATATCCTCCAAAAATTTCATCAGCTCCTTCTCCAGACAATACCATTTTTATTCCCATAGATTTAATGACTCTTGCTAATAAATACATTGGAGTCGAAGCTCTAATAGTTGTAATGTCATAAGTTTCTAGGTGATAAATAACATCACGAATTGCATCTAGCCCTTCTTGGATGGTAAAGGTTACTTCATGATGAATAGTACCAATATGGTCTGATACTATTTGAGCAGCAGCTAAATCTGGTGATCCATCTAAGCCTATTGAAAAAGAATGTAGCTGAGGCCACCAGGCTTCTTGGGTATCTCCAGATTCAATTCTTTTTTGTGCATATTTTTTTGCTACAGCAGAAGTTATAGATGAGTCTAAACCTCCGGAAAGTAAAACTCCGTAGGGGACATCAGACATTAATTGTCTATGAACAGCAGCTTCAAGTGCATCTTTTAATTCATCAATAGATGTGCGGTTTTCTTTTACAGCCTCAAAATCCATCCAATCTCTTTGATACCATTTTGTAAGTTTTCCATCTTTACTCGACATAAAATGACCCGGAGGAAATACTTCTATTTTGTTACAGACTCCCTCTAAAGCTTTTAATTCTGATGCTACATAAAAAGTACCATTTTTATCCCATCCAATGTATAATGGTATAATACCCATATGATCTCTTGCGACAAAATATTCATCTTTGTTTGAGTCATATATTGCAAAACCAAAAATTCCATTCAAATCATCTAAAAAAGCACTTCCCTTTTCTTGATATAGTGCCAATATTACTTCACAGTCTGATTGTGTTTGAAATGTATAGGAAGTTTCAAATTGTTTTCTTAATTCTTGATGGTTGTAAATTTCACCATTAGCAGCCAAAACAAGGCTTTTATCTAAACTAAACAAGGGTTGTTTTCCAGATGCTGGATCTACAATGGCTAACCTTTCATGAGCTAAAATAGCTTTTTCATTGCTGTAGATACCGCTCCAGTCTGGCCCCCTATGCCTTATAGATTTAGACATTTCTAAAACTTGTGACCTTAACTTTCCTGAACTTTCTTTTAAATCAAATGCACATACAATACCACACATAATTTTTATGTTTTATTTCAATTAAATTTTATATTACGTTTCAAATACTTTACAAATAACTTAATTTAAGTTATTTAAATAAATTAAAATTTACATTTTAGTTATTAATTATTAATTTATTTTATTAAAGAGTATAAATATGAAACATAATTAAATATTTACTGACCTCTGACTTACAGATTGTAAATGCTTTTAAAAAAGAAGCTAGAAAACTTGTCATTTTAAAAATGAGGGTTTAAATTTGTAGTCTTATGCAAAGACAACAAAATACATGGTGGTGGAATTTCTTCAACTGAAAAGTGAGATCCCAATCGTGTATATAACATATACTAAAAGGCTTATCTCACGATAGGCCTTTTTTTGTACTAAGACTCAAAATAATAAGGTAAAACAACTATGAATTAGATTTTGATATAAATTATTGAAAGTGAAAAAAATAACATTTAAAACTATAAGCTCTACAAGAATTTCAGATACCGTTACACCCGTTGGATTGTATATTAGGTTTAGAGATTTATATGCCAACACATTGTTGTTAGAAAGCTCAGACTATCATAGCAAGGAGGAGAGTTTTTCTTTCATTTGTATTGAGCCTGTAGTATCGATGAAAATAGAAAACCACCAATTTTCTGTAAAACAAAAAGGGGCTACAATTTTTAAGGAGGAAATTAAAGACAATTTTTATAAGTTATTTTCGCAATTTAGTTCAAGTATTAATTTAGATTGTAACAATGCTCTGAAATCGTTTAATGGATTGTATGGATACACAACTTATGATAGTGTTCAATATTTTGAAAAAATTAAATTTAAAACCAAACAAGCCGCTTCTTCTATACCATTTATGCAATATGGTTTTTATCGTTTTATAATTGCAATCAATCATTTTAACGATGAAATGACTCTTATTGAAAATGTGGAGGAGGGAACAACACCAAGAATTTCTGAGATAGAAACCATTATAGACTCTCAAGCATTTAACACCCAGTCTTTTGAAATAGTTGGAGAAGAATCCTCTAACTGTTCAGATGATGATTTTAAAGCCTACGTCACTAAAGCTAAATCTCATTGTAAAAGAGGAGATGTTTTTCAATTGGTATTGTCTCGCCAATTCCAACAAAAATTTAAAGGAGATGAATTTAATGTCTACAGAGCTCTCCGTTCTATAAACCCATCCCCATATTTATTTTATTTTGATTATGGTAGTTTTAAGTTGATGGGTTCTTCACCAGAAGCTCAAATTAAAATTAATGAAGGAAAAGCAACGATTAACCCTATTGCTGGTACTTTTAGACGAACTGGAGATATCGCAAAAGACATCAAACTTGGGAAAATGTTATCAGAGGATGAGAAAGAAACAGCAGAGCATGTAATGCTTGTAGATTTAGCTAGAAATGATTTAAGTAAGCATGCTTCAAATGTAAAAGTAGAGGTCTTTAAAGAAGTACAGCTTTTTAGTCATGTCATTCATTTGGTGTCTACTGTTCAAGGTGAAATTAAAGGAAATCCCATGACCATAGTAGGTGATACTTTTCCTGCTGGAACCCTTAGTGGTGCGCCAAAATATAAAGCTATGGAATTGATTGACACCTATGAAAATCAATCTCGAGGTTTTTATGGTGGAGCTGTTGGAATTATTGGTCTAGATGGTTCTATAAATTTAGCCATAGCCATCCGTTCTTTTGTAAGTAAGAAAAACACATTGTATTATCAGGCAGGTGCAGGAATTGTAATCCGCTCAAGTGAAGAAAAAGAATTACAAGAAGTTACTAATAAACTAGCAGCTTTAAAAAAAGCTTTGCTTTTAGCTGAAAATATTTAAGATGAAAATACTAATTATAGACAATTACGATTCGTTTACTTACAACCTAGTTCATATGGTAGAAAAGATAACCAATCAACTTCCCGCAGTTTTTCGAAATGATGAAATTCCATTAGAAGACATTAACAGCTATGATATGATTATGTTATCTCCTGGTCCAGGAATTCCTAATGAAGCTGGAATTCTTAAGGAAATTATTCGCAGTTATGCCGGTAAAAAACCAATTTTTGGTGTCTGTTTAGGATTACAGGCAATTGTTGAGGTCTTTGGTGGTTCTATTATTAATATGGATCAAGTATTTCATGGTGTTGCCACTAGCATGAAAGTGATAAATTCTAATGCTGTTATTTTTAATGGTATACCCAAAGAATTTGAAGCAGCGAGATATCATTCTTGGATAGCCTCTAATGAAAATTTTCCTGCCGATTTAGAAATTACAGCTGAAGACGAAGAGGGTGGAATTATGGCAATTCGTCATAGCCATTTTCCAATCAGTGCGGTGCAATTTCATCCAGAGTCAATTTTAACAGAGCTGGGAGAGCAAATTGTCAAAAATTTTATAGAAGCAAACAAGAAATAAAGTGCAAAACAACGACTGAAATAAAATTCAGCAGAAATGAAAAAAATATTAAACGATTTATATCAGCATAAAAAATTATCAAAATCTCAAGCAAAAAAGATTTTGTTAGAAATTGCTACGTCTAAGTATAATGAAGCACATTTAGCTTCTTTTATGACAGTTTTTATGATGCGTCCAATTACTGTTGATGAACTTTCTGGCTTTAGAGAAGCTTTGTTAGAATTGGCTATAAAAGTAGATTTATCTGAGTATAATACCATAGATATTGTTGGTACTGGAGGAGATGGAAAAGACACCTTTAATATTTCTACACTAACCTCTTTTATTGTTGCAGGAACAGGTCAGAAAGTTGCCAAACATGGAAACTATAGTGTGTCCTCTAAATCGGGTTCTTCGGATATGTTACAAAGTTTTGGCTATGAGTTTACAAACGATGAATCTATTTTAAAAAGTCATTTAGAAAAAGCAAATATTTGCTTTTTACATGCTCCAGAATTTCACCCAGCTATGAAAGCTGTTGGACCTACAAGAAAAGCTCTGGCATTAAAAACATTTTTTAATATGCTAGGTCCTCTTGTAAACCCAAGTTCTCCACAAAATTTACTATTGGGAACCTTTAACCTTGAAATTGCAAGATTGTATCATTATATTTTACAGGATGAAAAGAGTAACTATGGAATTATTCATGCTTTAGACGGTTATGATGAAATTTCTCTTACTAGTGAGTTTAAGTTATTTACTAAGTTTGGTGAAGAACTTATACACCCTGAAGATATTGGTCAAAAAAGAATTTTACAAACTGATATTTATGGTGGCGATTCCGTAACTACTGCTGCAAAAATATTCAAAAATATTATTGAAGGGAAAGGAACAAAAGCGCAGAATAATGTGGTGTTAACCAATGCAGCTTTTGCCCTAAAAATCATAGATGTGAACAAAACTTTTGACGATGCTTTCAGTCTTGCCAAAGATTCATTATTTGGAGGAAAAGCGTCCCAATGTTTACAACAACTAATTACAAATTGTTAAAAATGACAATACTAGATAAAATAATTGCTTTCAAGAAGAAAGAAGTAAGAAAAATAAAGGCAGATGTACCCTTAAAAAAATTAGTGGAAAGCCCTTTATTCAAAAGAACTCCAATCTCATTGAAAAAATCATTGTTAGAGGTAAATTCAACTGGAATCATTGCTGAGTTTAAAAGACAGTCGCCCTCTAAAGGTGTGATTAACGATAAAGCAACCATAGAAGAAGTTACAAAAGGGTATTTAGATGCGAATGTAGCTGCACAATCTATTCTAACGGACACCTCGTTTTTTGGAGGTACTATGGTAGATCTTATGCAAGCAAGAACAATTAATACTATTAAACCAATCTTACGAAAAGATTTTATTGTAGATGGGTTTCAAATTGTTGAGGCCAAAGCCATAGGTGCAGATGTTATTTTATTGATAGCAGCCTGTTTAACAAAAGAAGAACTTAAGAATTATGGGAAATTAGCTGAAGATCTAGGTATGGAAGTAGTGTATGAAGTGCATACTCAAGAAGATCTCGATAAGATAGATCTTCAGAAGAAAATTATTGGAATTAACAATAGAAATTTAAAAACATTTGATGTAGATCTTGAGAATTCTGTGAATCTTGCCAATCAAATCCCAGAGGACTGTCTCAAAATTTCTGAAAGTGGTTTGAGTGATCCAAGAATTATTACAGGTCTCAAAGAATATGGATTCAATGGGTTTTTGATAGGAGAAAACTTTATGAAAACAGAGAATCCAGGAGAGGCATGCGAGATGTTTATAAATCAAATTAGATAGGAGATGAAACTAAAGGTTTGTGGAATGAAATATATAGAGAATATTAAATCTATTGCAGATTTGAGTCCTGATTATTTAGGTTTTATTTTTTATGCGCATTCCAAAAGATACTTTACTGATACACTTCCTGAGTTGCCAAAGCATATTAAGAAAACTGGTGTTTTTGTAAATGAGGAACTGGCTGTTGTTATTTCATTACAGAAAAAACATCAACTTCAGGCCCTTCAATTACACGGAGACGAATCTGTTGCTTACATTCAAGAGTTAAAGTCTCACATCTCAAATAAAGTTGAACTTATTAAAGTAGTAAGTATCGACGATACTGCTAATTTTGAAGTGTTAGTCCCTTTTGAAAAGGAAATAGATTATTTTCTTTTCGACACGAAAGGAAAAGAACGAGGCGGTAATGGCATACAATTTGATTGGTCTGTTTTAAATACATATCCTTTTTCAAAACCCTTTTTTTTAAGTGGAGGAATTGGGCCTAATGATATAGAATCGATAAAAGAAATAGAAAAAAAGGGCTTACCAATTTTTGCTGTTGACATCAATAGTAAATTTGAGGATAAACCTGGGCTTAAGAATAGTTTAAAAGTGATAAATTTTAAGAATCAGTTATAATATGAAATCAAAATTTCATCCAGACAAGAACGGTTATTATGGGCAATTTGGAGGTGCCTTTGTACCAGAATTATTGTTTCCGAATGTAAAAGAGTTAGAAGACAATTACATTCAAATTATTGAATCTGAAGAATTTCAACAAGAATATAAAAGCTTGTTAAAAGATTATGTTGGGCGACCTAGCCCACTATATCATGCCAAACGTCTTTCCGAAAAATATGGCGGTTATATTTACTTAAAAAGAGAGGATTTAAATCATACAGGTGCACACAAAATAAACAATACCATTGGACAAGTTTTAATTGCAAAAAAATTAGGAAAGACTAAGATTATAGCCGAAACAGGAGCCGGACAGCACGGAGTAGCCACTGCAACAGTATGTGCTTTAATGGGGCTAGATTGTACTGTTTTTATGGGAGAGAAAGACATTGTAAGACAAGCTCCAAATGTAGCTCGTATGAAGATGTTAGGCGCAAAAGTTGTACCTGCAACAAGTGGAAGTAAAACACTTAAAGATGCTACCAATGAAGCTATTCGTTATTGGATTCAACATCCAGAAACTTTTTACATGATCGGTTCAGTCGTTGGACCTCATCCACACCCAGATATGGTAGCGCGTTTGCAAGCTGTAATTTCAGAAGAGATTCAATGGCAATTAAAAGAGAAAACAGGAAAAACATCCCCAGATACTATTATTGCTTGTGTAGGCGGAGGGAGTAATGCTGCTGGAGCATTTTATCATTTTATGGATGATGAACGTGTAGAATTAATTGCTGTAGAAGCCGCTGGCTTAGGAGTGAATTCTGGTGAAAGTGCCGCAACTTCTCAATTGGGTGAGGTGGGTATTATTCATGGAAGTAAAACGATATTAATGCAAGATGATTTCGGTCAAATTATGGAGCCTTATTCTATTTCAGCAGGATTAGATTACCCTGGTGTTGGCCCACTACACGCTTTTTTGTATGAGAGTAATAGAGCTATATTTATGAATGCAACGGATCAAGAGGCCCTTACTGCTGCATACGAATTAACAAAAATAGAAGGAATTATACCTGCTTTAGAAACTGCACATGCTCTCGCAGTTTTACCAAAACTGAATATTAAAAAAGACCAAGTGATAGTTATCAATCTCTCAGGCAGAGGAGATAAAGATTTAGAAACATTTATTAAATACTTAGACTAATGAACATTGAACACATTCAAAAAGAAATCGAAAGTTTGCGTCAAGAATTAAAATCACATAGACTTTACGAACAATTAGAGACCATAGATGATATTAAAATTTTTACACAAGACCATGTTTTTGCTGTTTGGGATTTTATGTCATTGTTAAAAGCCTTACAAATAGAACTTACTTGTGTTTCTATTCCATGGGTTCCAAGAAAAAAGGGAAAGCTTACTCAGTTTATTAATGAAATTGCGTTGGCCGAGGAAAGTGATGTGGATCTTTCAGGTGAAAGTAAAAGTCATTTTGAAATGTATTTAGACGCCATGGGTCGCATGGGTTCAGATACCCGAAAAATTGAAATTTTCATGAGTAAAATAACTCAAAATATCTCTGTAAACGATGCCTTAGATTTTGCAGAGGTTCCAGATGCTGTCAAAAATTTTGTAAAGGTTACTTTTGAAACAATCTTCAGTAATGATGCTCATAAGATTGCATCAGCTTTTACTTTTGGTAGAGAAGATTTAATCCCAGACATGTTTATAGAAATTATTCAACAAACCCAAGATCAGGAATCATTTAAAGATTTTTTATATTATTTAAATAGACATGTAGAATTGGATGGAGATTCCCATGGACCCCTTTCTTTGGAAATGATTGTTGAACTGTGTGGAGATGATCATCAGAAATGGAGTGAAGTTTTAGCAACAGCAAAAGCATCTTTGGAGGTGAGAATTTCGTTGTGGGATTATATAGCTGATACTATCTCTACTCATAAATTAGAAAAATAATTACAGTGAACTCAATTTACAATTTATTACAAAACAAATTAAAAGATAATTTATCGATATATTTTACTGCGGGTTACCCTAGTTTAATTGACACTGCCAAAGTCATTCAAGAGTTAAGTAAAGCTAAGGTAGATTTTATAGAGGTGGGCCTTCCGTATTCTGACCCCTTAGCAGACGGTCCTACCATTCAGGAAAGTAGTCAGAAAGCATTACAAAATGGAATTAATTTGGATATTGTTTTTGATCAATTATTACAGATTAAAGCAACCAACAAAACTCCATTAGTTTTGATGGGGTATTTGAATCAATTATTAAAATATGGTGAAGAAAAATTTTGTCAAAAAGTAATTGATTGTGGAATTGATACACTCATTTTACCCGATTTACCTATGGTTGAATATGAAAATCATTACAAATCATTATTCGACTCCTACGGAATTAATAATGTGTTTTTAATTACACCACAAACTACTGTAGAGCGAATTCTTAAAATAGACTCGTACACAAAAAGTTTTATATATATGGTTGCTTCTAGTGCCATCACAGGAGCAAAAGGTGAGATTTCTCAAGAGCAAATAGATTATTTTAATAGCGTGAACTCATTGAAGTTAAAAAGTAAACTGATTATTGGTTTTGGAATCTCTGATCATCAAACTTTTTCTAAAGCTTGCGAATATAGTAATGGAGCTATAATAGGTTCTGCTTTTATCAAGTATTTAGGTGAAAATGGAACAGAAAAAATTGGTGATTTTATAAAATCTGTAAAACCTGACTAATAAATTAAGAATTAATTTATTAGTTTATACGTATGAGACGAATGTCGAAAATTAGCACAGAACCCCCTGGTATAGATCCTCTTCCTGATTCTCCATATCCCAATTGATAAGGTACTAATAGAATTCCATTTCCTCCTTCTCTAAAATACGTAATACCCTCTGTCCAACCTTGAATTACTTGATTTAAGCCAAAAGAAATCCCACTAGAATCGCTTTCATCAAAAACAACTCCATCTAAAAAATATCCTTTATAATCTACAGTAACATTTGAGGAGCTTGTTGGTCTTGCACCTGATCCTTCATTATTTATAACATAATATAATCCTGAATTACTTCTTATAGCATTTAAGTTATTATCTTCTATATATTGTATGATATCTGCCTCTGTTTCTGGCTCAAAATTAGAGTCAGTTTTATTTGAACAAGAGATAAAAATAAATACTGCTGCAATTAGGTATAAATAGGTCTTCATTCTGTAAATTTTTAAACTTTTTATGCGAATATAAGTTGATTATTTTTAATACACTTTTTCCCCACTTATATATGTAGCTGTGGCTTTAGTTTTGGGAATCATACCTTCTTCAATAGTCATGATGTCCTGATTTAAAATAACAAAATCAGCAACTTTTCCTACCTCAATACTTCCTTTTTCATTTTCTTCAAAATTTGAAAAGGCAGCCCATATCGTCATTCCTTTTAGGGTTTCCTCTCTAGAGAGTACATTCTCTATTTGAAAACCACCTTCTGGATATCCTTTTGTATCTTTTCTCGCCGCTGCTGCAAAAAATGTTAAAAAAGGATTTACTTGTTCAACAGGGAAATCGGTGCCTAGGGCAACTTTTCCATAGACGTTTAAAAGATCTTTGTAGGCATAAGCGCCTTTCATTCTATTTTTTCCAATTCGATCTTCAGCCCAATACATATCTGAGGTAGCATGGGTAGGTTGTATAGAGGGAAGTACATTTTTAAACAATGAAAAATCATTTTTAGAAATGATTTGAGCATGTTCAATTCTCCAGCGTCTATCTTGCTCTCCTTTTAAAAACTCTTCATAAGTTTTCAAAATCCATGTGTTAGCAGAGTCACCAATTGCATGTGTATTCATTTGGTATTCAGAAGCTGCTATTTGTTTTGCCATTTCTCGATAACGTTCAGGGCTATAAATTAATGCTCCAAAATGGTTATGTCTATCGCTGTAGGATTTTCTCATGGCTGCTCCTCGAGACCCAAGTGCTCCGTCTCCATAAATTTTAAAGGATCGAACATGCAATCGGTCGGTCTTCACAATCCCTTTATTGATATAATAGTCAAGATTTTTTTGAGTAGCTGAAACCATCGCATACATGCGAATTTTTAATTCATCTTCTTGTTGTAAACTATCAATGAGTTCAATAGTAGATTGTTCTAGCCCCGCATCATCAACTGTAGTAAGACCATAAGAAAAAGCAATTTTTTGAGCATCAATTAATCCTTTAATAGCGGTCTGTCTATTTGGAGTTGGTACTTGAATTAAATCCATTGCTGCATCAATAAATACTCCGGTCATTTTTCCGTCTTTCACAATAATTTCTCCTCCAGAAACTGGAGTATCTTTTGTGAATTTTGTAATGTCTATTGCTGCCTGATTTACAAGTAGTGCATGACCGTCAATTCTTGTTATGGCTACTGGAGTATCAGGAAATAATTTATCTAATTTTTCTTTAGTTGGAAATTCTTTTATCTCCCAATCATTTTGATCCCACCCACGACCTGTAATAAAAGGTACATTTTTTTCTTTTTGAAAAGTTACTAATCTTTCCAATACCTCATCATAACTTTTAGTGCCCTCCAAAGACACCTTTTGTTGCTGTAATCCCATTCTGTAGAAATGGCAGTGCGCGTCGATTAGACCAGGAACTATGGTTTTTCCTTGAGCATCTAAAGTTGTTTTTGAATTGTATTTAATAGTGATTTCAGCGTTAGAACCGACACCAATAAATTTTCCATCTTTAATAGCAAAAGCTTCCGCTTTGCTAAAAGCGTCATTAACAGTATATATACTTGCATTAATCACAATTAAATCTGCTTCTAGTTGTTTGCAAGAAACCATCAAAAGAAACACAGCAAAAGAATAAATAACTTTTTTCATTGTTTAATTATTAGAGTATTGGTAATGAATTCTGGTAAATTAGGTATGCACAATACATTAATATAAATTGAAGAGGGATTCTTATGTAAGCTAATTTTTTTGATCCTATAGCTGGTCTTAATTTTGTGGCATCCCAAATATGGATGGTTAAGAATAGCACTAATAAAATAAAGATTCCTAATGCAGCATGATAGGTTACAGATGGGAAGAATAATCCAATTCCTAATATAAATTCAATAGCACCGGCAACATAATTAACAGTTAATTTGGGCAGTCCCTTAGGAATAAAATGATTAAAGAATTTGGGTTTTATAAAATGCATTATCCCTGCATATATAAAAAAACAAGCAAAAATAATTTTAAGTAGTAACATATAGTTTTACTAAATCAAGGTTTTATTGGAGAACTACTGTAAAGATACTTATCCATTAAATAGATTAAACTAGTCATAGAAGCACTTCCTAATTCTAACTCACGTTTGTTTACTTTGTCAAAGGTGTCTGTACTCGTATGATGATAGTCAAAGTATCTTTGGCTATCGGGTCTATATCCTGCAAGGGTAACAGATTCTCCTTTTAAGGGAGAGATGTCTGCACCACTTCCACCTTTATCTAAATCATGTAAGCCGTAGGGTGCTAAAAGCTTTTTCCAACTCTGAACTAAGGCTGTGTTTGATTCATTTGCATCAATTGAAAACCCTCTTGGGGTATGACCACCAGCATCAGATTCTATTCCTCCAATATGAGTCTCATTGTTTAGTTTTGATATTTCTGCATATTTCTTTGCTCCACGAGTTCCATTTTCTTCATTCATAAAAAACACTACACGAAGTGTGTTTTTTAAATTAATATTGTTCTTTTTTAACAAATGAGCAACCTCTAATGATTGCACAATTCCTGTTCCATCGTCATGAGCGCCCTCTCCTAAATCCCAAGAATCAAGATGTCCACCAACAACCATAATATTTTGAGGTGTTTCAGTTCCTTTAATTTCTCCAATGACATTAAAAGATGGAGCGTCAGGTAGGGTTTCACAATGTTGTTTAAAATAGAATTGTAATGATGGATTATTTTTTAAATCAGTACTCAGAATGCTTGCAGCTCTTGAGCTAATTGCAGCAGTTGGAATGTATTTTTCCTTTGGTAGGTTTCCGTAAGACATTGTTCCTGTATGAGGATAATCATCTAAACCATTAGTCATAGATCTAACAATTACACCCTTTGCTCCATATTTTCCACATACAGCTGCACCTTGAACTCGCTGGTCTACACAACCTCCATAGGCTTTAAATGTATTGATAAGTGTGTTGTCAAAAGGACGGTTAAAAAAAACAATTTTACCTTCCATCTTATTTCCTAATTCCTCTGCTTCCTCTAAGCTTTTTACTTCAATAACTTCAGCAGTTACTCCATTTTTTGGTGTCGCAATAGAAAACCCTAAAGCACAAATAGGAACATTTTTTTGTTGACCGTTCACAGTATAATTTGCAACTTCTTTATCACCTCTTACCCAATGAGGAACCATAACAGGTTGTAACCATACAGAATCTAAACCTACTTCTTTCATTAGAGCTTCTCCCCATTCTACTGCCATTTGAGCTTCTGGAGAACCTGAGAGTCTTCCACCAATATTTGATGTTAAATCACGTAACCATTCATAGGATTTTCCTTCAGTTAATGCCGTATCAAAAAAATGTTTAATATTATCCGCATCTACTTTTTCTTGTTTTGATAATTCTAATGATGATTTTGTATTTGATTCTTTTGTATTGCAAGAAAACAGAATACCCGTAACAATTAAAAAAATAATTTTTTTCATAAAGGATGTTAATTAATGAAAGGTTTAAATTTATGTGAAGTTATGAATATATTTTTACTTTATTTTTTTTTAATGAGTGGTTAGTCTCCTTAAAAATCAAATTTATAAGTAACTCCTGCTAGGGCTTGAAATCCAAGAACATTATAATTAGCATAGCGCTCATAATCTGTTCCCAAAACATTATTAAGGGTAATAAATGCACTAAAGAAATCATTAAAATGATACCCTCCGTTAACATTGATGTCTGCAAAACCTTTTAAAGACTGAATATTTGAAATTGTTGAAGGAAATGTATCACTATAGTTTACATCTAATCGTTCACCAACAAAAAACACATTGGCACTAGCATACCAATTATTTTTTTGATATTTTCCAAAAATGGAACCTTCAATTTTTGGTAAATTCCATGCCTCTTGCTGAAAGGTAGTTGTATATGAATTCATCTGTAAATTTCCACCAAGATGTATTCTTTTAGAGGCAGCAACCTCTAGCTCAGCAAAAATTGAAAATATACTTATATCATCATAAAAAACACCAAAAGAGTTTCCATATTCATAACCTAAAAGACCTGATGAACTCGAAAATTCACCATTTGATTTTGAGTTATTTCTAACAAATAATGCATGATCCTCATTCTTTTTATAACTCGCTTTAAGATTAAAGCTAATGTTAGATGAAAGGGTTCCATTAATTCCTCCAAAAAGATTGTATTGTTCATTAGTTTGTGTTAAGAAAAGAGTAGGGGACACAAACGGGTTTACTTCACTTAAACTTTTAAAAGAATTCATATGAAGGTCTCCACTAGCTCCAGTATATATATTTAATAAGCCAGAATTTAATGGATGACTTATTTCAATATCTGGATAAGCAAGTACATCTGTTAAACTGTTTTCTATATCTGAGGTGAGATAAATCTTTGACCCCAATTTAATATTGAGTTTTTTCCAATCGAGTTTTAACACAGGATGGAGCCCAAAATTAAAAAAGGCATAGTTAAGGTTTGAATCGTCTGAGTAGTTTTGTTTAAACTCACCTTGTAAGTAATGAATACTTGTTTGGAGTTCAAGATCTTTTAGGCTTCTATTAATCCTTGTTAAGGGAAACTTAAAATTTGGCATAAGTGAAAACCCCATTTCTTTACTGCCGTAAAAATCATCAAAGAGGTTAACAGATGTTTTTATGTTTTTGAAATAAGAATCTTCAAATATAATCTCACCATTTAACTCATAGTATCCGTAGTTTTGTTGCTCAGTAATAGCATCTATTGAAGAAGTATCAAAATTAATATTGGGTAGCCCGTACCAATTGTATTTTTGCTGATGAACATTACCTCCAATTTTCCAATTAAAACCTCGTTCTTCTTTCATATAATATCCTCCAATATTGAGGTCTGAAACTCCAGTATCTAGTGGTGTGCTTTCAATTCCATTTTCTGTAGATATATATTTTAAATAAACCCCATAATCGTTTTCAAATTTTCTATTTTGATTTAATAAAAATTCGACAAAAGGAGAAGAATAATTACCAAAACCAAGCGCTAAATAATTATCAAAAAGTCTTTCTTTTTTACCAACATCAATTCCCTTAACAACACCGCTTTTTGGAATAAAAGTTGAAGCTACTGGCGCAGAAAAGATAGTATAGTTTAGTTTTTTCTTTTTTGTGTTTCTGCTGATAACGATTCGTGGATTTGTTTTTACTTTAAAAGCATCTGATATTGTTGGTGTATATGAGGTTACTACATTGATTACTTCAACAATAGAATCCTTATTTTTAATTGGTTTTTTTGATTTTTTTTGAGCAAAAGCATTCAGAGTACTTATCAATAAAATCAACACTAAAATATACTTTTTCATTAGTCTTAATTTTTAGGAGTTGTTATAGAATTATTAGTTTTTGACTCTTTTAATTTGATTTTTTTTAATTCATTTTTAGCATCATTAATTACATCTTCAAATTGAGGGAAATTCTTGATGATATTTTCTAAAATATATGTGGCTTGATACGGATCAGAATTCTCTAAGGCATAATAGTTTTTTGCCATGATAATAAAACTTTTTGCCCCCCAATACTTGTAGGTAGAAAAATCTAATGTAATTCTTTGTATTGTTTTATTAGAAATTTCATATTGTTTTTTCTTGTTCAAAAAATATGCACTAAAGTATAGAGCTTCTGCCTTTAATTCTCCATTTGCATTTCTTTCTACTTCAGTATAAAACTCCTCTGCTTTTGGAAAATCTTCCGATTGAAAAGCTGAACGAGCAATTATAATTTTAGCATCATATTCTAGAGTTGCATCTATCTTATCTTGAAATAAAATCTTTTCAGCATAGGCAACGGCCTTGGAAAATTCCTCAGATTGATAATAGCCTTTCATTAAATTACTTTGAGCATATAAAATGTTTAAAGGTAAGTTAGCCTCTTCTTCTAACCGTTCTAGTAATGGTATTGCAGTAGCCCATTCTTCTTTTTCTAGTAAAATTTCAGATAATTTGTTTAAAGCCTGTTCACTAAATTCACTTTGGGGTTGATCTATTACATATTCATAATTAGGAATAGCCTCTATATTTGAACCCTCTTTAACATGTAACTGTGCTAAGTAAAAATTAGCTTGTAAAGTATGTAAACCCTCAGGGAATGCGAGTAAATATTTTTTAAAGCCCTCAATGGCTTTAGAGACATTGTTTTCTAAGAATTTATTTTCAGCAGCCTCATACGTTGTGTTGTCGAGATCTGCATCTGTAATATTTATAAAACTAATTCCTTTTACCCATTTTGCATATTCATCTACAGTTCCTAAATCTATGTACACGTTTTTCGCATTACTAACAGCTTCTTTAGCTTCAATAGAATTAGGATATTTAGCTACTATTTCTTTATAGTTTTTTAAGGCTTTTTTATTTTCATTATCATTATAAAATAACAACCCATCCCTTAATAAAGTTCTTGCTATGTATGAGCTTTTTGGGAAGTTTTGAAATAACTTATTGTAAGCTAAATGAGCGTTTTTATTATCCTTTACTATTGAATAGGTATTCCCTAACTGAAACAGAGCATCATCTCTAAAATTTGATACTTCAAAATTATGAAGTAAACTTTCTAATGCATTTATTTTGTCAATATTATTTTCTAAAAATCCATAACTCATTGCAATTTGGTATTGTGCGTAATCAGCACTAGCTCCATATGAATCAACTATTTTTTTGTAGGCTGTTATCGATTTTTGGTATTCTTTAGTAGCAAAAAAACTATCGCCCATTCGTATTGTTGCATCGTCTTTTAAGACTCCATCATTATTGTTTATTTCAACGAAATTTTTAAATGCTTCAGCAGCAACCTCATAGGTTTTTAATTTAAAATAACTATACCCAATGTTGTAATCAATTAATTGATATTCCTCAATAGATTTTGGTGCTGTTTTTTTGAAGTCCATAAATTCCTCTAAACCTATCTGATAATTTCCCAATCTATAATTTGTTTCTGCACTCCAGTATAAAGCTTTGAATTTGATGGCTGTTTCTGCAGTTTTTTTACCTTCTTGAAAATGAGGAAGCGCCTCCACATATTTATTTAAGTTAAACAACTGAATGGCTCTGTAATAGGAGACTTCATAGCTTAAAATTTGATTTTGTTTGCTTTTCTTTTTTTTCAAATAATCAAGCGCACCTTGATAATCTTGTTGATACAAATATGATGTCACAACTAAGGTGTTAATTTCATCATAACTAGGAGATTTTGGATATGAAGTTAAGAAGTCTTGAAGTACTTCAGCAACACTCTTAAACGGATTACCCTCCTCATAACTAAGTTTTGCATAATTTAAAGTAGCGTCTTCTTTAACCTTGAGATCAAAATTCATTTCGCTAGCACTTTTAAAGGCATTAAGAGCCTCAGACTTTTTATCAAGATAGATGTAGCACTCTCCAAGGTTATAGTATGCTTTTTGTGAAACATTATTTTTCTGATCTATAATTTTATTAAAATTATTTACCGCATTTTCATAGTCTTTTTGTTTAAAATACGCATATCCAAGTTGGTAATAATCAGTATTATTCCATTTGCCTTTTTTACCTTTATAAACTCTTAAGTAGGCAATTGCTTCCTCATATTTTTCTAAATTAAAATAACTTTCTCCAATAATTTTTGAAATTTCTGAGACTTCTTTGGGCTTAGAGTTTTTTAATAGCTTTAAACCAACATCAATACTTTTCTCAAATCTTCCCGCTTTAAAGCTTATGTCTAACAAATAATAGGTTACTTCACTTTTATAGGCTTCGTCATCAGCAATTTCCTCTAGGGTTTTTTCTGCAACTTCATAATCCTCTTGTTTATAAGAAATATATCCAAAGTAATACCTAGAATCATTTCCATATTTAGGATCATTGATTAAAGGGATAAATTTACTTTTTGCTAAGTCTAAATTTCTAGTAACAATAAATGCATAGCCCATTTTAAAATTTAATTCTTTCTTGTTGTCTAGAGATAGGGCCTCTGGATTTACTTTTGAATACCATTTTAGAGCATATGGTGCTTTTTTATTTGCAAAATAATAATTACCAACATTAAAGTATGCTTTATTTTTTTTTATACTGTTAGGATAGGTGTCTGCAAATGTGAGTACTTTTTTATCAGCATCTTTTTGATCAAGTCTAATGGCACACATAGCTTCATAATAATCTGCATTTTCTTTAAGTCTAGTTTTGTTGTTTACATTTTCTGATACTTCGCTAAAATATTTCTGTGCACTTTTGTATGCTTTACTATTGAAAAGCTTTAAAGCATGATTATAATTTGCTTCAATATTAAAGTTTATTGCTGTTTGCTGACCAAAAACATAGGTATTGTTAGTTGAAAAAAACAGCAATAAAAGAAATTGATAAAAAAAGATGTTTTTCATTGATAGTCTCTCTGTGTTATATTGATAACGTTGGATTTCTTTTTTTGTTGGTTTAAAGTATTAAAAAATGATAAAATTTACTCAAAAGTAGTAATTGATTTTGTGTAAAACATTATTTTGATAATCAATTATACTAAAAATTATGTAGGTTTGTGTAAAGAATACATTCATGGATAAATCAATTTTACATTTAGAGAATACAGACATTTATCAAAGTGATAATTTAGTTTTGTCAGATGTAAATTTGAAAATTAACAAAGGAGAATTTTTTTATTTAATAGGGAAGACCGGAAGCGGGAAGAGTAGTTTGATGAAAACCCTGTATGGTGATTTAAAACTAAAAGTAGGTTCGGGTTCTATAGTTGGGTTTAATCTCAAAGCACTAAAAGACAAAGAAATTCCATTTCTCAGAAGAAAAATAGGGATTGTATTTCAGGACTTCAAATTATTAAATGACAGAACAGTTTACGACAATCTTCTTTTTGTTTTAAAAGCAACAGGTTGGAAAGATAAAGCAGCCATGAAATCTAAAATAGAAGAAGTTTTAGATCATGTTGGGATGAAAACAAAATATTATAAGAATCCATTTGAGTTGTCTGGAGGAGAACAGCAAAGAGTTGCTATTGCTAGAGCATTACTTAATGATCCGGAGTTAATTTTAGCAGATGAACCCACAGGAAATCTAGACCCAAAAACATCACTTGAGGTTATGGACTTGTTAAATAAAATTCACCAAAGTGGAAAAAGTATTTTAATGGCTACTCATGATTATGCATTAATAGTAAAGTTCAAACAAAAAACAATCAAATGTGAGGGCGGAAAATTATTTGAAGTATTAGCTCAGTCTAGTTCTTAAAAATAAGTTTAATGATTTTTGTTGCACTTGTATCTGGGTCAAAATTTTCTAATAATTTTTCACGTTCCTTTTCAAAGGATACCTCAAAATTTTGATCTAATAATTTAGCTGTTTTTGATAAAAATTCAGCCTTTGAATTTGCTTTTTCACATAGGGTTTCCAATCCCGTTTTATGAATCATAGGATCATTTGCAATTACAAATTTCCCTTGTCTTAGGGTATTTAAAAGTTTTAATTTTATTCCAGTATTTTGAAAGGTAGGTAGTGCGTTTATATGTGCACTTTCTAATAAATGATAGAGATCATCTTGCTCTTTTAAAGTATCAAAGCTAATGTTGTTGTATTTTGATATTTCTGTTATGACTTTGGTATTTTTATAGCTACTAGCTATTACTAATTTATACTTTGAGTCTTTGTAGATGTCTATTAAAAACAATGCAGCTTTCACGTTTTCAGAGACTAAAAGGTGGCCATGGTATAAAATAAAATCTCCTTTGGGTTTTAAAGTTGTGTGTTTTGTTGCATCGTAAAAAGCAGGGATATAAAAACATTTTTCTCCATACTTTTTATTAAAATATGCCTGTTCAATAGGAGATATTGAAAAAACTCCATCAATTTTTTTTAAAATTTTCTCATATCGTTTTAGTTTTTTAGACTCTTTTCTAAAAAAAAACCGTTTAAAAATATTGGATTCGCTTTGTTCTAAACCTTTGTAAAAAAGATGTTCAACATTATGGGCTCTCAAATACACTTTACGTTCTTTAAGACTATTTTTTAAGATGGGTAGAGTAGTGTGGAGACCTTCAAATAAAACGGGATAAGAATCTTTATTTAGATTAGAGATTAGCAAATCATTTCCTCTGCTTTTAACAATAAAGGGAGCTCTTGAAAAAAAACTTTTAATAAATGAATTTCTTGGGTAATAAAAAACCTCTTTACAATAGTTGAGAAGTTCTTTTTGCTCACCTCTCCCATATTCAAATACATGAAGATATATTTCAACACCTTGTTTGTGTAGGGCTTTTAGTTTGTAAAATACATCAATAACTCCTCCATAATTAGTTGGAAAAGGAACATCAAAAGAAACGATATGGAGTTTATTAATCAAGGTTAAAAAAAATCGAAGTTAGTTTTTTCTTTTCGTTGTTCCAATTTAGTTTTTCTTTTGCGATTAACAACTCTTTTGCATAACTCTTTGTTGATATTTGCATAATTGTCTTCGCTAGAACTTCAGGCGATCTTTCAGAAAGTATTTCACCAATTAAGTACTTCTCGATAAGAGCTCTCATTTCTGGTAAATCAGCTATAATCACAGGGATATTTGCATGTAGATAATCAAATATTTTGTTGGGTAAAGCATACCTGTAATTTAATCCTAAATCTTCCTCTAAGCTCATGCCAATGGTGGCACTTAAAGTTAATTTTTTTAGTTCCTCTGGAGTTTTTTTACCTAGAAACTTAACCTTGTTCTTTAAATTAAGAAGTCTTACTTTTTCTTTTAATTCATTTAAAATATCTCCATCTCCAATCACTATAAATATATATCCATCAAGTAAAGGCATAGTATCAATCATGAGCTCAATACCTCTACCCATATTTACAGCACCTTGATAAAGTATTATTTTTTTTTCACTAGTATTTATTTCAAATTCTTTTGGTTCAATTTTTTGAATTTTTGGGATATTTCTGATTACAGTTGCCGAAATTTTATATAAATTCAGGTAATGGTTTTTAATGGAATTACTCACTGTAATTACATTCTTCAATTTAGGAATTATGTTTTTTTCTAAACACAACCAAAAGTTTTTTACTCGAGGTTTATGTACTAATTCTGGTATTTCTGAGAACAACTCATGACTGTCAAAAACTAGTGTTTTTCGTTGAAGTAAACTCAGTAAATAATTTGGTAAAAGTGTATCTAAATCATTAGAAAACAGAATATTTTTTTTTGTAAATAGTAGAAATATAAACAAACGTATATTAAACTCAGCATAAAATAAAAAGCCTTTATTAAAAAGTAAATAAAACCGAACAGTCCTATAATTTCTTTGAATAGGAAGACTTTTTTTTAATCTTCTACCTACTAAAAGAACCTCATATCCAATATCGGATAAAACTTCACAAGTTTTTTCAACACGTTGATCAGTTGTTAAATCGTTTGTTACTGAAATTACAATTCTTTTCAATACATTTTTATTTATTTAGGCAAGATATAAAAAACTAGGTAGTTGCTATAATTGATATTTTTTGCAACAAAAAAAATGAACAAAAGCTTTTCACAAAACTCAATTAAAATAATCAAAAAAGTATTTTTTCGTAAAAAATCCAGGATTTATTTTTTTTGCTATTTTCATATAAGATTCAAAGTATTTTTTATCATTATCCCATTTAAATTTACATATGTTGTGGTATAATAGAGCCATTTCTTCATAGGATTTAAATCGTTGTATTATTAAATTTTTGTCAATTGCAGCAATTTTTTCATACTCATTCATTTTAGTATAATAGATGAGTTTCATAAATATAAAATTATTGTAATGCTCGTACTTGTAGAAGAACGTATAATCTGTTTCAGGTTTAATTTTTTCAATAATCCATTTCATTACCTCGAAGTTTCGAGTTAGTATGCTTGTAAAATTTATTTCAAATAAATATTCTATAGGAATAAAACCATTTTCAAGATGTTTTTGGTAATAATTTTTCAGTTTAATAATGATTTCAGAATCTTCCATCAACAAATATTGAGCAAAGATTCTACTTTTCAATATAGGGTGAAAATCATTTTCTTCTTTTAAAATATAAAATGATTGACTATTTTTTTTATTTAAATATAGATTTAAATTTAAAATTCCTTCACAGAATACTTGTACATCTTTTCTTGAGGATTTCGTGTGAATTATTTTAATAATTTCAGAATAATATGATCTTAAATTTCCATAGTCTACAAAAATTGTAATTACCAAGTCTTGAAAATTTTCATTTAAAACCAGTTCGTTAAATGCTTTGTTTTTTTTGTTTACAACGCTAATTAAATACCCTATAGACATACCAATAAGTACTTTACTGTCATAATTAAAATTATCAGCATTCATTTTCTTGAGTTCAAAAACCCTGCGAATTAGATTAAAATTTCCAATAAGTAATAATTCTCTTATTATTTGAATTAATTTTAAGTTAAAGCTTTTTGTTTGACTGATGGATCTGTCTATATACTCTAATAATTTATCGTCCTCACCTCTATGAATAATCTTTGAGATTTCAAATTCCTGCCTCCACCGATACATTAATTTGTGATTAACGATGAAATCAGAATAATTTTCAAAACTATTAAACCTTGATAGGGTATCTAATGTGAAGTTGCTTGCTTGCACATTTTTAACGACTCCAAAAAACCTCCTAATCGTATTGTAGCTTATGTCTACATCATTTTCTTTTGCTATAATTTGACTTAGCCTTTTACTATCTTTTAAGGTTTTTATTCTGAATCCAATTTTTTCCTCGGTAATGTTTTTTAGTTTTTCTTCCATGCTTGTACTAAACTTGTACTAATATACAGAAAACTTTAGTATACTTTTGATTTAGAATATAAATTTACCCTCTAAACTAATTTATGTTTTGTCAATTCATAAAAAAATGAATATAAGAGTGTAAAATTAATTTTACACTCTTTTTCTTTTTTCACACCTGTATTTTTATTTTTTTTTGTTTATTTAGATTTAATGTTTTCTAAACTTAATTTCACTAATGATTTTTCTAGTTTTATCTAGTTTTTTTTATGCCCTAAATAATTTACTGTGGAAGCGACTTCTTTCAAAGTTTGATTTGTGGCTAATCATTGCTCTTAGATGTCTATTAACTATTTTTATTGGTATAGTAATTATTTTTTTATTTTATCCAACTATATTTTTATCCCTTACTTACAGTGTTATTATAAATATTTTTGTGGCTTCTGTTTTTGGGGCATTGGGTTTAATTAGTATGCTTTTAGCATTAAAAGAGGGGAGTTTAACTCAACTAGGTGTCTTTAACTTATTGATTGTATTCTTAGTTTCTTCATATTTGTTTTTTTTTGAAAATATTTTTCTTAAAAATTATACTTTGGCCTCCATTTGCATCATATTTGGTTTTACCTGTTATATTTTTCAAATAAGAAAGATTGAGACAGTAAAGAAAAAATTTTCATTTCGTAATTTTATATTGTTTACGATGATGTCTTTTTTCTTTGCGGCTTCTAGTTTAATGCATTGGTATAATTTAAAACAAGAAATTCCTGCTATTTTATCGGTTACTTTTCAGGAAATAGTTGTTTTTGTTGTTGTACTTATTATTTTTAAGTTTCAAACTTCTTTGTCATTCCATCAGGTTTACCCTCAAATTCAAAAAATATTTAAACCAGTACTATTTATGGCTATAGTTATTTTTTCAGCAATTTGGTGTGGTTTCTTGGGCTTACAATATACCAACCCATTAATTTCCTCATTAATTAGTTTAATAACACCAGTTCTCACTATCGTATTTGGTGTTCTCTTTTATAAAGATCAATGGAATTCTATCACAGTAGTGTCTTTATTTCTTATATCTATCGGGGTTTATCTTATTAATTTGGAGTATATACCTCAATAATAGGTAAAACAAACTTTAGGGGTTCTATTAACGTTATTTTTTTGAAAGTAATTTAATTGTAAAAAACAGCAGACTCAACACTATCAAAACCCCAGAAAACATTATTATTTTATCTTGAGATAATTTAGATAAAAGCCAGACAATCGAAACCGAAGAGGCTATGGGTATACTATAGCCACCAGGTACTTTAAAACCATCAGAGCTATTTTTTAATTTTTGTATTTTTAATTTTATAGTAGCTAAAGATATTCCAAGATAAATAAGTAGTGTAGATGCACTAGAAATGATGGCTAGTTCTTTAAACCCCCCAGCAAGCGCAAAAACAAAGCCTAAGCATGTATATAATAAGATGGCTAAATAAGGAGTTCTATACTTTTTATGAACTTTTCCAAGTTTTTTTATAGGAATAACATTGTCTTTAGCCGCTGCAAAAATAACCCGGGGCATGCTCAAGATTTTTCCACTTAAACTTCCAATCATTGATAAGGCAGCTCCAAAAGTTATAATTGTAAAACCTATAGGTCCAAATACGATATTTGCAACCTCTGCGAGAGGGTTTTTATCATAATTAGCAAGTGTATTTCCTAATACACCTTGAGAAATAAGTTGAATTAAAATATATATAATGAGAATTGCAACAATACTTAATAAGATGGCTTTTGGAATTGTTTTTTTAGGATGTATCACTTCACCACTTAAAGACAGCCCTTTTTCTGCACCTACAAAAGCAAAAAATAAAATTAAAGACATTTCGCCAATTTTGGCTGGGCCAGGTATAGTTTCCCAATAGAGATTCGATACCTCAACTTCTGTAAATCCAAAAACAATAATTAATAGGAGAGGAGCTAGTTTAAATAGCGTAATAATTTTTACAAAACCCACTCCTTTTTTAAGACCAATAATATTTATATAACCAAATCCAAAGAATAGTAAAATAAAAAAAAAGAAGTGTACCCAGAAATTTTTAAAAACAGGTAAAAAAGTACTTAAAATATCAACTGCTGCATTTGCAACAGCAGCATCGCCAGTGAAGGAGGCTAATACAATAAGTATAGAGGTAAGAAACCCCGGAAATTTACCAAAAGAAGACTCTATATAATTGTAACTACCACCACTGCCTGTATAAACACTACCTAATTCAGCAAAACATGCCATCACTAGTAACATTACAAAACCACAAAAGAGATAGGCAATAATACTCGATGCTCCTAGGCTTGCAGCTACAATTGCTGGTAAAACAAAAATACCACCACCTATAATAATATTAACAATATTAGCACTAAGTCCTAAAACTCCAACCTCTCTTTTTAATTTCATGTTTAAATTATTTTGATAAACTCACATCAATTCCATTCACAAAGTACAGCATATAAAATAAATAATATAATATTTTGTTAGTTTTCAGTATCCTAGTAAATCTAGTTATATTTGTAATTGTTAACCTAAAACAGACTTTATGATGAAGTATACAACCATATTATTCCTATTTTTTTATGTTGGTATTGTTGCACAAACCATCAAAATAAATGAGGTGGTTTCCTCTAACTCTGAATATACAGATGAAGATGGAGATACTCCAGATTGGTTTGAATTACATAATTCTGGTTCAGAAAATGTTTCCCTAGATGGATGGTTTATCTCTGATGACCCAGATGAATATGACAAGTGGGTTTTTCCAAACATTACATTAGTGCCAGACGAATATCTTCTTGTATGGGCTTCCAAAAAAGATAGATCTAATTTAGCTTATCCTAGAACACTTATTAATCAAGGAGATGTGTTTAAATATTTAACACCAAGTTCTGAGCCTAATTCTAACTGGAATTCTCTTAGTTTTGATGATGCTTCCTGGGCAGAGTCTTCCTCTGGTTTTGGCTATGGAGATGGTGATGACGCAACAGTACTTCCTAATTCAACACGATCAGTTTACCTTAGGAAAGTTTTTGAAATTGCTGATGTAAGTGAGGTGTCTTCGTTAATTTTAGATATAGATTACGATGATGGTTTTGTTGCTTATATAAATGGAATAGAAGTTGCTCGTGCCAATATAAATGGTGTACCACCACCATTTGATTCGGGAACTCTTCAAGATCATGAAGCTCAACTATATTCAGGAGGTACACCAGAAAGATTTTTAATAACAGATTTTAGCTCAATTTTAAACACAGGGGAAAATATTTTAACTATTCAAGCCCATAATGTTTCCTCAAACTCATCAGACCTTACGATCATCCCTTTTTTAACAGCAGTTTTTACCACTCCAAATTCTTCAGGGGTTACTCCACCAGACATTTTAAATTTCATAACTAATTTACATACCAATTTTAAAATATCTTCTGGAACAGAGACCCTAAGTCTTTCAGATGCATCAGGGAATTTAATTGATGAATTAACAGCAGAAAATCTACCACCAAATACATCTGTAGGAATTTCAATAACTTCTGGAAACCTTGTGAGTTATTTAGAAACCACTCCAGGTTATGTAAATTCAAGTACCGAATTTTTAGGAGCAGTTCAAAGTGAGGTTGATTTTTCTCAAGAATCAGGGGCAATTGGTGGCTCTTTTAACCTTACATTATCTGGAAATAATTCTGGTGAAGTCATTCATTATGCTTTAGGAGGAGAAGAACCAACAGAATCTTCACCAATATACACACAACCTATAGAAATATCGGAAAACACCAGTGTTAGAGCAAGGATTTTTTTAGACAATTATTTTCCTTCCCCGATATTTACAAAATCATATATTTTCAATTCAAATCATGAAATAGATTTGATGTTATTATCTACAGCACCAGATAATTTCTTTGATGAAGATACTGGAATTTATGTTTTTGGACCAGACGGAACTTATGACACAAATCAACCCTATTTTGGGGCAAACTTTTGGGAAGATTGGGAGCGTCCAATTCATTTTTCTTTTCACGAAAATGGGACTGATGAATTTTCCGACTTTAATGCAGGAGTAAAGATTTTTGGAGGATGGAGTAGAGGTCAAAACGGGCAACGATCTTTATCTTTATTTGCGAGAGGTCAATACGGAGACTCAAAATTTGATCATCCCTTTTTTAATCAGTTAGGATATGATGATTTTGAAGCTCTTGTATTAAGAAATTCTGGGCAAGATTGGATGCGATCTTCAATGAAAGACATTATGCTCACAAGTCTAATGCGAGATTCTGGGTTAGATTTTCAAGAACACAACCCTGTAGCCACATATCTCAATGGTGAGTACTGGGGTATGTATAGTATAAGAGAGAAAATTAATGAACATATGTTGGCATCTAAACACAATATAGATGCAGATGACATTACATTGCTTACCAATAATGCAGAAGAAATTGAAGGAAGTAACGAAGAATACCTCCAACTAATTAATTATATTACAACTACAAATTTAACCGTAGACTCAAATTTTGAGTACGTAAATGAGCAAATAGACCTCACAGAATATGCGCTTTACCAAGCTTCAAATATATTTTTTAACAATACAGATTGGCCAGGTAACAATATAAAATTTTGGACACACCCAGCTGGGAAATGGCGTTGGATCATGTACGATACCGATTTTGGTTTTGGACCCTTTTGGGATATTAATAATTACCAGCAAAACACGCTTAGTTTTGCCCTAGAGCCAAATGGGCCAGGATGGCCAAATCCATCATGGTCTACACTATTATTTAGAAGACTAACAACAAATATTGGGTTCAGAAATAAATTTATTAATCGATACGCAGATGAACTTAATACTCGTTTTTTATCCAACAATGTAAAAGCTCATATAGATCAAATTTATGCAACTATTGAGCCCGAAGTAAATGCCCATTATGAACGCTGGAGAGATGACCCATCTCTTACCAATATTGGTGTTAATATTAATAATATAAGTACATGGGTAGGATATTATATCGATCAAATGAAAATATTTGCAGATAACAGGCCTTCCATTGTTAAAGATCATATACTATCTCAATTTAATTTACCAAATTTTCATCCACTAACAATTACAAATACAAACATTTCTGAGGGGTCTGTTGAAGTAAATGAAAACCTAATGATTCAAGAATCATCTTGGACAGGAGATTATTTTGAAACAGTACCCGTTCAATTAACAGCTATTGCTGCCAACGGATTTGAGTTTTCACATTGGAGTGGAGATCTTTCCTCAACAGAAGAAACCATTAGTATTAGTGTCGTTGGTGCATTTGAAGTAATTCCAAATTTTACAGCATCACAGCTCACAGACCCTATAGTCATTAACGAAATAAATTATAAATCTAACGATGATTTTAATGCAGATGATTGGGTAGAATTGTACAATCCAAACGCTGATGCTGTAGACTTATCGGGTTGGCAATTAAAAGATGATGATGACACTCATGTATATGAGATGCCTTCAGAAACCCTAATACAAGGGAACGGTTTTATTGTGTTGGTAAAAGACGCTTCAGATTTTTCAGATGTATTCCCAGAAATTACAAATTACATAGGTGAATTAGGTTTTGGATTAGGAAATTCAGATTCGGTTAGATTATATAATTCTTCTGGAGATCTTCAAGACGAGGTAACTTATGAGTCAGATGCACCTTGGTCAGATTGTGCAAAAGAAACAGGGTATACCTTAGAATTGATAACACCAGATTTAGACAATGCATTACCAGAAAGTTGGGATTGTATAAATCTTCATGGAAGTCCAAATGCAGTTAATAGCGCTTCATTATCATTAGAGGATGACATGCTAAATTCTATAAAAATTTATCCAAATCCTACTCAAAATACACTTTACATTTCAGGGGTTTCAAATCAATTTAACCTTCAAGTATTTACCATAACAGGGCAGCATATTTTAGATGATCAAAATTCAACCACCTTAGATGTGAGTCAACTAAAACAAGGGATGTATTTTATTAAAATAACTGAAGGTCAGAAAAGCTCTTACCTTAAATTTTTCAAGAATTAATAACTAATGAAAATAGCTTTTAAAAATTTTTTTAATCGTGGTATTGGATATCTTCCATATCTGCTCTTTTTTTGTTTTATCTATCAAGTAGATATTTTTCAAGAAATGGTACTCGTAAATGGAGTACTTCAAATCTTTTTATTTTTAGTTGTTGCCTGTATTCCAGCATATTTCACAAAAAAAATGTCTTTTGTAGATATTGCATGGCCCTGGGGTTTAGTTCTCATTGGGGTTTTGGTTTTATTTTTAGGTGAAGGTTATAGGCCAAGAATCTACATGGTAGCAGGAATGTATTTATTTTCTGGATTGCGAATGGGAATAGGAGCACTAATATTATTTTCAAAAGGACATTTAAAATCAGAACTTTCTAGATATAACTACCAACGTAGAAGATGGAATAAAGCCGGATATAAAAATTTAAACCTATCACTACAGTATGAAATTATGATTCAATGTTTTGCCAACATTACTTTTTTGGCAATTCCAGCCATTTTAATGTCTACTAACTCCACGAATAGTATTTCAACGCTAGAGTATATTGGGGTAGGACTATGGGCAACTTGGTTTGTTTTAGAACATATCTCAGACCTACAAAAACAACAATTTTTAAAAAAAGCATTTTTAGAAAAGAAAAAGAAACAAGTTTGTAATGTAGGATTTTGGAAATATACACGTCACCCTAATTATTTTTCAGAATGGATGGTTTGGAATGCAATGATTATTGCTTCTATATCTTCATTTATTTCGCTATATTCAGAAGACCAACAGCTGGTATGGATTATTATTGGTGTTGGGTTATTTTATATATCTTACATTATGTATACAACACTGGTTTATTATACTGGAGCAGTACCATCAGAGTATTATACGCTCCAAAAAAGACCCAATTATAAAGCATATCAAGACCAAACCAATATGTTTTTTCCAGGCCCCCAAAAGTCTAATCAAAAGGGTATTTAAAGTATAATTTATAAGCATTTATAAAAAAATATAATTTTCAACACAATAACACATGAGAAATTTTTTACCTACCCTCTTAGTTTTACTCTTTAGCCTTAAAAGTTATTCTCAAATTAACCCAGATCACATAGAAATTATAAGAGACAACTATGGAGTACCTCATATATATGCAGCAACAGACCCTGAGGTTGCTTATGGCTTTGCCTGGGCGCAAGCAGAAGACCATTTTAAACTTATTCAAGAAGGGTATTTAGCGGGTAATGGATTGCTGGGAAAACTCATTGGTTTAAAAGGTGCCGGAGCCGATTTTTTAACACAATTAATTCAATCTGAAGAAACAGTTAATAAATACTACAACACTTTAGATAAAAAATTTATAGCCCTTGCAGAGGCCTTTGCAGCAGGATTAAATGCTTACGCAAAAAAATATCCGGAGCAGATTTTAGAAAAAAAGCTTTTCCCTCTTACCGTTAAAAAATTACTTCGCTACACGCAATTGCAACTGTTTATTTCTAATGAAGCAGATAAACTAGTTAGTGGCATTGTAAATAACAGTTTGTCTTGGCCTTACAAAATTGAAGAAGATAGTAAAGGATCAAATTTTATTGCCGTTAGTAGAAATAGAACCGGTTCAGATGAAACATTCTTGGCCATTAATACACATCAACCATTAGAGGGGCCAACCTCATGGTATGAGGCACATTTGGTAAGTGAAGAGGGTACAAATATCATTGGAGCTGCATTTCCTGGTACACCTTGTATACTTACTGGTGCGAATGAATATTTAGGATGGACCCATACCGTAAACTATCCAGACAAAGCAGATGTATACGCACTTCAGATGCATCCAAAGAAAAAAGATGTTTATTTGGTAGACGGTAAACCCTATACATTAGAAAAATTTAAAGCAAAACTTACTGTAAAATTTCTTGGAATAAATATACCAATTAAGAAAAAGTTTTATAAGAGTATTTATGGTCCAACACTAAAAAATAAAACTGGGGTTTATTCTGTAAGAACTCCAAGTACCACAAATATTACAGCTATAGAGCAGTGGTGGAAAATGAATAAAGCTACTAATTTTTCAGAATTTTATGAAGCTATAGAAATGAAAGCTTTGCCAGGATATAATATTGGGTATGCAGATAGAAACGACACTATTTTTTACATTTCAAATGGTAAAATTCCTATACGAGCAAAAGGCTATGACTGGACAGATGTTGTTCCTGGAAATACTAAAGAAACCTTGTGGGATAGTTATTATGATATAAAAGATTTACCACAAGTTGTTAAGCCTAAATCTGGCTTTGTCTATAATGCCAACCACAGCCCCTTTAAATCATCAAGTGAGGCAGACAATCCTATTGCTGAAAATTTTGCTAAAGAAATGAATTTTGAAACCTATGATAACAACCGATCAACTAGACTTTTGAAGTTGTTAGAGGAAGAAGAACGTATAGATTATAAACGTTTTAAACGTATTAAATACGATCATCAATTACCAACACCTTTACAATACAACTACATGGATTTAAATCCATTGTTTGATATGAAGGTAGCCGATTATCCGGAAGTAAGTACCCTATTAACAGACATTCAAAATTGGGATAGAATTACCAATCCAACATCCTATGGAGCTGGTGCATATGCTTCTTTGTATTATCAGTTAACCCCTTTTTATTATCAACTTGGAAAAGATAGGGTTTTTACAAAAGAGGCTTTATATGAAGCTTTAAAAATTACAAAAGCGCATTTAAAAACGTATTTTAATACAGAACGAATTCAACTTGGTGAATTTCAAAAATTAGTAAGAGGAAATAAAGAACTTCCTATTTTTGGACTTCCAGATGTAGTAACTGCTATGAGAGGACAACCATACAAAGACGGAAAAATTAAAATTACTCATGGAGAATCTTACATTGGATTAGTTAGGTTTACCCCAAATAAAACCTATTTTGAGTCTGTAATTTCTTTTGGAAATAGCCGCAGGCCAGAAAGTCCTCATTACACAGATCAAATGGAATTGTATTCAAATTTTGAAACAAAAACAATGTCATTTGATCGATTAGACGTTATGAAAACTGCAAAAAGAGTATATGCTCCAAAGTAGGCGTTTTGTATAATTAGTTTAGTTGAAAATTGTATTATCTACCTTTTTTGTTTTAAACTATAAAAATCAGATATCTTTTAAACTTTACTAGGATATTGAAATCTCAATACATTAAAAAGTAAATTATAGGTTTAGCATCCTAGTAAAGTATAATACATCATCAAAAATTATTTTTTTATCTTTAAAAATTATGAAAAAATATATTTTATCCCTAGATCAGGGAACTACCAGTTCACGAGCCATAGTTTTTGATAAACAAGGAAGCATTATTTCCATCGCTCAGAAAGAATTTACACAATATTTTCCAAAGCCAGGATGGGTAGAGCACGATCCAAATGAAATTTGGTCTACTCAAGTTGGTGTTGCAGCTGAGGCCATTACAAAAGAAGGATTAACCTCCCAGAATATTGCAGGAATTGGTATTACCAATCAGCGTGAAACCCTAGTGGTTTGGGATAGAAACACAGGGAAACCAGTATACAATGCAATTGTTTGGCAAGACAAAAGAACCTCAGACTTTTGTGACGAACTCAAAGCAATGGGGAAGAGTGAGATGATTAGAGAAAAAACAGGTTTAGTTATCGATGCTTATTTCTCAGCTACAAAAGTAACTTGGATTTTAGATCATGTAGAAGGTGTAAGAGAACGCGCAGAGGCAGGAGATTTAATTTTAGGAACTATAGATACCTGGTTAATCTGGAATTTTACAAAAGGAGAGCAGCATGTAACTGATGTTACCAATGCCTCCAGAACGATGCTATTTAATATTCACACCATGAATTGGGATGAAGAATTATTAGCATTATTTAGGATTCCAAAAAGTATGTTACCACAAGTAAAACAATCAAGTGAGGTGTATGCCTCTACAAAGCCATCATTTTTTGGAGAAAAAATACCTATTTCGGGAATTGCAGGAGATCAGCAAGCCGCTCTTTTTGGTCAGATGTGTACCAAAAAAGGCATGGTAAAAAACACCTATGGAACAGGATGTTTTATGCTTATGAATATTGGTGAAAAACCAATTATCTCTAAAAATAATTTATTAACCACAGTTGCTTGGAAAATTAATGGCAAAACACACTATGCATTAGAAGGGAGTATCTTTATTGCAGGAGCTGTAGTTCAGTGGTTGCGAGATGGCTTAAAAATTATAAGAACCTCTCAAGAGGTGGAAGCACTGGCCAGTTCTGTTTCAAGTTCTGAAGGTGTTTATTTTGTTCCTGCCTTTGCAGGTTTGGGTGCACCCCATTGGAATCAGCAAGCACAAGGCACTCTGTTTGGCTTAACCAGAGGAAGTACAGATGCTCATATTGCTAGAGCAGCTATAGAATCTATAGCTTTTCAAACCATGGATGTATTAAAAGCGATGGAAGCAGATGCTGGAATCGCTGTTAAAGAGTTACGAGTAGATGGGGGTGCCACCATAAACAATATGCTCATGCAATTTCAATCCGATGTGTTAAACACCACAACCGTTCGTCCAAAAGTTGTAGAAACTACAGCTATGGGAGCCGCTTTTTTAGCTGGGTTGGCTGTAGGATATTGGGAAAGCCCAGAAGAAATTCAAGACATTTGGCAGGTAGACACCATTTTTACACCAAGTCACTCAAGAGCACCCATAGACAAACAAATTAAAGGTTGGTACAAAGCCATAGAAGCATTAGAGTACTGGACAAAAATTAATAAGTAAAAACAAAAAACCATGACACCATTTATTGCAGAAATTATTGGAACCACCTTGCTCATTATATTAGGAGGTGGTGTAGTAGCTAATGTAGAATTAAATAAAACCATAGGAAATAATAGCGGGTGGATTGTAGTAACCACAGGTTGGGCATTGGCTGTATATGTTGGTGTTGTCGTTACGGCACCCTTTAGTGGCGCACATCTAAATCCAGCAGTAACTATAGGTTTAGCCCTCGCTGGAGAATTTGAATGGGCATTAGCACCCTCTTATATAGTGGCCCAAATGTTAGGAGCTATGCTAGGTGCCACTATAGTTTGGTTGGTGTATAAAAATCATTTTGACGCCACCAAAGACGGAGACACTAAGAAAGCCGTTTTTTGTACTGCTCCTGCAATACGAAATCCATTTTTTAATATCGTAGGAGAAATTGTGGGTACTTTTGTATTGGTGTTTACCATTCTAAACTTTACAGATGCAGCACTAGCAGACTCAAATGAAATTGTTGGTTTAGGATCGTTAGGTGCCCTTCCAGTAGCTTTTTTAGTGTGGGCTATTGGTTTGTCTCTAGGAGGTACAACAGGCTATGCAATAAATCCGGCAAGAGATTTAGGCCCAAGGCTAATGCATGCAATATTACCCATAAAAGAAAAAGCATCTAATGACTGGGGGTATTCATGGATACCAGTAATGGGGCCAATTATTGGAGCATCACTAGCAGCTTTACTCGCCATACTTTTGGCTTAAAAACAATAGTTTTTATCCCAGAATTCTACCTACTTTTGCTTTTTTAAAAACCACAAAAATTATGCAACACATTGCCTCACCCTTTACATTACCCAATGGTTCAATTTTAAAAAATAGAATTGCCAAATCTGCTATGAGTGAGAATTTTGGAACCAAGTATCATGCTCCAAGTAAAGGTCTAATTCATGCCTATAAAGTTTGGGCAAAAGGGAATCCGGGATTGTTAATTACGGGGAATGTTATGGTAGATACCAAAGCACTTGGAGAAGCAAGAAATGTAGTCGTAGAAGATTATAAGCATTTCGAAGAATTAAAGGCATGGGCAAAATCTGTTGAAGGCACAGGAGTTCATATTTGGCCACAGATAAATCATCCGGGGCGTCAAGCATTTGCTGCAATTAATAGAGTAGTGGTAGCCCCTTCTGCCATTCCACTAAAAATGGGTGGTGCTTCAAAAATGTTTACCCTACCCAAGGCTTTAACAGAAGAAGAAATTTGGGATATTATTAAACGTTTTGGTACCACAGCAAGAATATGTAAAGAAGCAGGCTTTACAGGCTGTCAAATTCATGGAGCTCATGGGTATTTGGTCAGTCAGTTTTTATCTCCTAATAGTAATGTTAGAACAGATCAATGGGGAGGAACATTAGAAAATAGAGCACGCTTTGTGCTTGAGATTTATAGAGAAATTCGTCGTCAGGTGGGTGCAGATTATCCAGTAGGTATTAAAATTAATTCTGCAGATTTTCAACGAGGAGGTTTTACAGAAGAAGAATCTATGAAAGTTATTCAATTGTTAGGAAATGAAGGAATGGATTTGATAGAAATCTCTGGAGGTACCTATGAAAGACCCGCCATGATCAAAGGAAATCGTAAAAAAAGCACCGAAGAACGAGAAGTCTATTTTTTGGAATACATAGAAAAAGCTAGAAAATTAACCAAAACCCCTTTGTTACTTACAGGAGGTTTTAGATCTGTATCCGTTATGGAGGGTGCTTTGGCTAGCGGAAAGTTAGATGTTGTTGGTTTGGCAAGACCTTTTTGTTTATATCCAGCATTAGCCAATCAAATTTTTGAGGGTTCAGTTGAGAAATTTGAAGCTCCCATACCTAGAATTGGCATAAAATTTTTAGACAAGCTTGGTGGTGTAGAATTGCCATGGTACGAACTCCAAATTCAAAGAATAGGTAAGGGTAAGCAACCCAAGAAGAGTCTCCCTGGAATTTTAGCTTTCTGGTTTAGCTTAAAAAGCTTGTTTGTCAAATCTTTTTGGAAGAATTAAACATTAATAAAAAAATTATTTAGAATATTTCTAAATAATTTTTTTTTCTGAAGATTCGTATGTAGTTTTGCCATTCAATGCAAAACAGTAAAATTACTTCAAAAAGGTTTCGGTTAAAACAAGTACTAGTTTTTGCCCTTTTGTTTATGATAGTGGGTTCACTTCTAGAATTGTACTTGCTAGATCATTACGAAGACACTTGGCAATTAATTCCTATTTTATCTGTAGGTACTACTTTAGTGACTCTTCTTATTCTTTTTTTTAAAAAAACAACAAAGGTTGTCAATTTATTTAAAGCTGTACTTATTTTAACAGCTCTCAGTGGAGTTTACGGTGTTTTCTTACACCTACAATCTAATTTTGAGTTTGAACAAGATATGAAACCCACTGCTACTAATTTTGAGTTAATTACAGATAGTTTATCTGGCGCTTTACCAACCTTAGCACCCATGAGTTTGGTGGTTTTAGCATGTATTGGGTACTCATATTTAATTTTAATACAACAACAACATGAAAAAATTCAGTAAATTATTAACAATTACACTAGCACTAAGTTTATTTCTAGTATCCTGTAAAGAAGCAGTTGAGAAAAAACAAAACACAACCAATACTGAAGAAATAAAAGTACCAGAAAAACCTACCTCTGTTCTGGTTTTAAATGCCAATCTAGCAACGGAATCAGATTTGGTTGCTTTGGGTTTTTCAGCAGAGGTGGTAAATAAGCTTTTGGCTGCGAGACCTTTTTTAAGCATGTCAGATTTTAATGCAATTCTTGAGGTAGAAAATACAGCAGCACTTTTTAAAAAGATTTTTGTTCCCTTAAATTTAAATACTACTGAAGAGAAAGATTTTAAAATGATTCCAGGGGTAGGAGATAAAATGGCTCACGAGTTTGAGGAGTATAGACCTTATACTAGTATTTTACAATTTAAACGTGAAATAGGAAAATACGTAGACCAAGAAGAAGTAGCCCGTTATTTAGATTATGTTTTTGTTCCTGTAGAATTAAACACATCATCAGAAGACGACATTAAAGCCTTACCTGGCATAGGTAATAAAATGACTCATGAGTTTTTAGAATACAGACCTTATAAAAACTTAGCTCAATTTAGAAAAGAAATTGGGAAGTATGTAGATGAGAAAGAACTCAATAGACTAGAGCGGTTTGTATATTTAAAAGAATAATAATTTTCAAATTGTATTTCCATTTTTGAATTATTTTGTAAAAAAGGCTTCATATGAAGCCTTTTTTTTGTGAATTTTTTTTTCTTCATTTTATTTCAATAGAAAAAAATCATTATATTTGCGTGAATTATTATAGCATCCCCTTAACCTATGATTACATTTTTCTATAAACACTCCCCATTCTTTGGGATTTCTGTACCAGAATTTAATTACCTTTCAATATCTAAATACATCAATATCATCTTGAATAGTTATTGTTTTTTTAAAATTACAATTTCTAAAAAGAGCAACAATTTTCTAAAATATTATCTATTAACCCATCCGCTTTAAGTAACAAGTAAGTTACAAAGCAGGATGTTTATGCATACGTTCAAAAAAAATTTAAAAAAATAATTTAATTTTTAGCCCCTAAAAATGAGTCTCTTATCAACTAGTCACACGCATTCGTTCAAACGAACAAAAAGCACTTTATACACAATCATTTTAAGTCTATGTTTTGTATTTGCTAATTCTGCATTTGCAAGCTCAAATCCATCCTCAAGTATTTCCCAAAATACTGAGGTTTATCTTGTAACTACAGATTGGATAGACAGTAATTCTTCATTAATATTTAACCCTGTTTCTGAGGAATATTTTCTAAGTAAAACAGAATCTTCTAACAGTTCACTAGTGTTTAGTCAGCCATTTCCAAATCCAGACTCAGATGGAGATGGTATTGAAGACGCTATAGATCTAGACGACGATAATGACGGTATTTTAGATAGCGATGAATCAAACAATACAAATACTACAAACATTCAAACTGATAATACTTGGAAAAAGAGTACAGTAGAAAATGCAACCGAAGGAAGTTCATTTAATGGAGTTAGCTTTGGAGATATTCCTAACAGCGCTACTTTTACAGAAAATGTAACTATTGGTAATCCAGCGAATGGAACAATAACAGGAGTAGATAAAATAGTAGCTCCTCTAAGCAAACAAACTTACTACAGAAAAACATTTACCTTAACAAATACAACAGGTTTTAAAGAAGCTATTATAAAAGCTTCTAGAGATAATAGTTGCCAAATATTTATTAATGGAAATGACGTAGCTAGAACAAATGCCACACCAA
>Ga0206677_10000299_pt1 | contig 46383 bp, 48 predicted proteins | sample M130m12015metaG_FD_155475 | JGI IMG/M metagenome (GOLD analysis project Ga0206677, IMG submission 155475) | Ammonia-oxidizing marine archaeal communities from Monterey Bay, California, United States - M1 30m 12015 | ecosystem: Environmental > Aquatic > Marine > Intertidal zone | place: USA...
AACTATTAATTTCAGCTTTTGCTGCCGTTGCCTTATTTTTCAAAAAAATCAAAACATTTATAAAATCAAAATTTGGAAAAAATAAAGATTAACAATGGATCGTTTAGAGATTCCTCTGGTTTTATTTTTGAATTCGGAAACATTATATTAAGATGCATAAATCTCGAATATAGAAACCACTATGATCACTTAATTAAATCTGGTCTTTTCAACTCTCTGGTCAAATCTAATTTATTGGTAAACCACGAAGAAGTTGAATTCAAAACAACTGTCTCTGAAACACAGTATAAAATAATTCAGCCAACAAAGATTGAAGATATATCTTATCCATATGAATGGAGTTTTACCCAACTCAAGGAAGCTGCATTACTTACTTTGGATATTCAACTTAAGTCTTTAGATTATAATATGCAATTGAAAGATGCCACTCCATACAACATTCAATTTCGAGGGATACATCCTATATTTATTGACACACTGAGTTTTGAAAAAATCCATAATGAGAACTACCTATGGAAACCATACAAGCAATTTTGTGAGATGTTTCTTCATCCATTATGTCTAAGTGCCTTCGTAGATCCTCAATTAAGCAAAAACTTAATGATTAGTAATATTAATGGCATCTCATCAAACCTCATACTTAAGATTTTACCCTTCAAAAAAAAGCTTAATTTTTCTATTCTACTGCATATAATATTGCCACATTATTTTTCAAATAAAAAGAGCACTAATAATTCTAAGTCAAAAGATTTAATAATTTCAAAAGATCAACATTTAAGGTTATTAAAACAATTAAAGGGGTTTATCCAAGGAATTAAATTAAACAACAAAAAAACACAGTGGGGACAGTATTATAAACAAGTTAAAGACGAAAAAAATCTTTATCTGATAGATAAAAAAGCAACCATTTCTAAAATGGTTACTGATAAAGGACTTTCTATAGCTTGGGATTTAGGAGCAAATGACGGTTTATTTAGTCGATTAATCCCTAAGGAAACCAGTGTTTTGTCTATGGATTTTGATTGGAAAAGTGTTGAATTTAACTTTAAGTACAATAAAGAAGTAAATGCTTTTAATATTCTGCCGTTATGTGTTGACTTAGTGAACCCGTCACCTGGAATTGGTTGGCTTAACAACGAGCGGTCAGATATTTTTTCAAGATTAAGGCGTCCAGACTTGATTATGGGATTAGCTTTAATCCATCATTTATTACACTTTAATATCTCCTTACCAAAAATAATCGAGCTATTTGATTTGACTCAAAAATATGTTATAGTAGAATATATCCCATTCAATGACCCTAAGTCACAAGAGATATTTCAAACAGTGAAATACACCTTTAGTTATCCCACATTAGAGGAATTCAAGTCTTGCTTCCATAAAAGGTTTAAGTTATTAGAAGAAAAAATATTAACACAGACTGAAAGAAGATTATTTTTATATGAAAGAAAATAAAATACATCAGGGATTTTATCTGTCAATTTTCCTTCTCCCATATTTCTGTCTTCTATCACAACACGTAAATGTTAATTTTCTTCATTTTCTACCAATATTATTATTTTTCGATCTAATAATCTTTAACCTAAATAGGAAATCCTTAAGACAAGCTGTTTTTTTACTTTCCACTTTATTTTTTTATTCTTTACCCCTTTACGATGATACACAAATTGTAATTCACAATATGAGATTTCGACATTTTTTCATTCTTTTTACAATTTTCACTTTTATAATTACTTATGTACACTGGAAATATTCTAGGTCATTTTATTTTTTAAATATTTTTTTAATTTTATTTACTTTAAGTTTTTTTGTAAAGGACTTTTTAATCGACGATAGGTTACCAATATTTGATTCTTCACCTCTTCAACTAAAAAATGTGAAGGCAGGCCAAGAGCCTGTAATATTAATTATTCTTGATGAATACGCATCCCCTGACGAATTATACAAACTAAAAAAAGATAAATCATTTTTTGAATTTGACTCTTTTTTAAAAAATTCAGGTTGGCATACACATAGTTCATTTCAATCACTAGAAAAGTTCACACTTAAATCATTGCCATCAATATTTAATTTTAACCTATCTAAGGACAATAAATTTCAAAAGATTCAATCTCACAACGATAAACTAACTTCTTTAGTACATGAAAACAAACTAATTAATTCAATTAAAAACATAAACATATACAATTATGGTCTGATAGGTTTTAATCAGTCTTTAAACAATTTTGAATGCCTACAAGATTTCAATCCACATAATACTGCAAAATATTTGTCATTTCTCCCATACGACTTTGGAAATTTTTTTGGTTTTACTTTAATAAATATTTTGTATTCCAGAACTCGGGATAAAGAAAAGTTTAAAATTAATGTAATTGATAATTTGGAAAGAGTACAATTCAAAAAAAATAGTTTTTATTATTTTCACTTATACGCTCCACATCCTCCATATAGTTTTTTAGACGAATTCCCACTTTTGGAGATGAACACAGAAAGTTATATTTCATTTTGGAAATTTACCAATATGAAGATAAAAAAGGCACTTAGTGAAAATAAAAGCTTTAAAAACGCGAAAATTATAATTACCGGTGACCACGGTTTCAGAGAAGATAGTTTAATTAATTATAAAAACACTTATGGAGCTTTTTATGGTTTTAAAAGGGAAACGGTTGACCAAATCAATATAGTTCAAGACTTAGGTGTTTTAATTCTGAATAGTTTCAGACAGAATAACAATAACTAATTTCTTTATTAGTTAAATGTAAAAACAAAAAATCAACAATAAATAAAATCAAATTACGAAGTAATGTTTATAGTTAATGGATCGAACACTTAATAAAAATAATCTATTTGTATTGTTCGTGACTATAATTAGTTAAGTTATTTTCCAACGCTTGAAATTCGAATAATTGAAGTAGCTTTCGTCAGAATTAAATAATAAGTTTATTTTTGATATTGTCCTACCATTGATTTTTAAGTTCATTTCCAAACAAAAAAAAATAACTTATAGATTTAATAATGTTAATCCTTATTTAAAACCAGTTTCAAGGTTTTATTTTCAATAAAGAAATAATTAAACTTAAAGATTTTTATTAGAAATTGTTTAAATCATATTTATAGCTTTACATTACTCAAACTCTAAATGAAAACATCAATAAAAACATATTTATATTTTTTGATAGGGTCATTAATTTCTTTTCTAACTTCTTATTTTCTCAAGGTGAAGCTAGGTCTAAATCAGGATGTTTTTGATTTTGAAATTGAATCTGAAAAAGACGTTTTTATACTTGGCACAGGGGATTCAATAAATAAAATAAATAAAAATGGTTGGCATAGAATTAATAAAGGTTTTTCTATTGGTATCAATTACTTTTTCATTCACAAATTTGTGCCTAATGTTATTCAATTAGAATTAAACGAAGGGAAGGATAAATTCTACTTTGAAAATTTAAACAAGATATTTCATTCTAGAGAAAATGAATTTAAATCATCAATAATCCTAATCAAATCAAACTTTCACTTACATAATTTAAAAAAAAAAAAAATTTTCTTAGTTCAATTCCAGCTTCATTAAAATCAAACATAAAGTTTTGTATTGATTTTCCAGTACCTTCGAAGAGCTTAAATGAATTCAAATCGGCCATTAAAATCTTACGGAAGATGAAATTCTTTACAAAACAAAACAATACATGCGTTCCACATTTAAGAGCATCGATTGGGTTAACAACTGTTTTATGTATTCAAAACGAAGTCAAAAACATATACTTTGGGGGAGTAGATCTTTTAAACAAAAAAACATTTTTTGATAAGGAAAAATTAAGTAAAAATTATTCTATTAGATTTAATGAACAAGAAATTGAGCAGAAACACGGAACCGATGACAGAAATATTTCAGAAATTACAATTTCAGAGGTTTTAAAAATTTTAAATGAAGATCAAAACATTTCAACGAATCTCCATACCGTTTCTGAATTTAGTGTTTTAAGAGATTATTTAAATCATGTTAATATTAACTAAATGAAAATTTTAGTAACCGGTGCCGCTGGATTCATAGGATCCAATCTTTGCGAGTTTTTCCTCCAAAAGGGTCACGACGTTGTAGGTCTTGATAATTTTTCCACTGGATTTAGTCATAACATAGTGGAGTTAGAACCTCACTCAAAATTTTTATTTATAGAAGGTGACATTCGCAGCCCTGAGGATTGTCAAAAAGCTGTTAAAGGAATTGATGTCGTGCTTCATCAAGCGGCTTTGGGTTCTGTTCCTCGCTCTTTCAATGATCCAGCAACAACAAATGCTGTTAACATTTCAGGTTTTGTCAATATGTTGGAAGCCTGTCGCAATAATGGTGTTGAAAGATTTATATATGCAGCATCTTCGTCAACTTATGGGGATTCAACTACACTTCCTAAAGTCGAAGACAAAATTGGCAACCCACTTTCACCCTATGCAGTAACAAAATATGTCAATGAGCTTTATGCCTCTGTTTATGCTCGATCTTATGGATTAAAGACTATAGGTTTGCGTTATTTTAATGTATTTGGGCGTCGACAAGATCCCAATGGTGCGTATGCTGCTGTCATACCAAAATTTATTGGTAAGATATTAAAAGGTGAAAATCCAACAATAAACGGGGACGGTTCTTACTCGCGAGACTTTACATTCATTGACAACGTGCTTCATATGAATTATCTCGCAGTAACAACTTCAAATGAGAAAGCTTTTAATCAAGTATATAATACAGCAGTTGGTGGACGAATAACAATACTTCAAATGGCGGAATATATTATTGATATATTGCAAAAAAAGAACCCAAATTTAAAAAATATTGCTGTTGATTTTGGACCTAAAAGAAACGGAGACGTTTCTCACTCACAAGCATGTATAAAAAAAGGAAATATTTATCTCGGATATAAGCCCACACATAATTTTTTTGAAGGGATTGAATCATCTATCAACTGGTATATTAAAAATTTAATTATTTATTAAAATATGTTTTCAATTAAAAAAATATTTCCAATTGCAGGTTATATTTCTTTTATGACTGTAGTATTTGTGTATGGAGTCCTGGTTGGTAAATACCAACTTTATCCATATGGATATTTTGTGAACATAAAATCAATTGTATCCCCCAGCTTAGATAATATCCAGGTAAAAGATAATGTTTTTCAAACATCACATAATAAGCTAAAATCAAAAACAATTAATTATTGGAATTCATCAAATTTAGTCGGTAATGGTGGTGCTTTTACAATATTTAGAGATGAAATACTGGGCGTAGATAAAGAAGGTCATTTCTTTAAAATAAATAATGACCAGGTTGAATTATTACCGACTATATTTTTGGAGTCTAATGAAAGTTTTGTCCTGGATTTAATGAAAAAATCAAAAATTTCAGAAACATTAATTCCCAAGTCATTTAGAAACTTTCGCTTTTTAGATATTTTGGCATTAGATAATAATTCATTTTTGGTTTCTTATCATTATTTCAATAAAGAAAAACAAACTAGATCAACTAGAGTCTCAAAGGTAAATGTTGATCAACATTACTCAATGATAAATTCTATTCTATTATATGAGTCTAAATTTAAAATAAATTTTTCATCTGATCCTGGATCGCCATTTTATTCAAATAGAAGTGGAGGTAAAATGGAAATTTTCGATAACAACCAAATTTTATTAAGCATTGGTGATAACCAATATGATGAATTATATAATGATCAAACATCTCCCCAAAAAATGAATAGCGATTTTGGCAAACTATTACTCATTAATTTAAAGAATAAAGATTATAAGATAGTAGCAAAGGGCCTAAGAAACCCTCAGGGGCTGTTAGTAACGGAAGAAAATGAAATCTACGAATTAGAACACGGTCCGCAAGGAGGTGATGAACTTAATTTTATCGAATTTGGAGAAAATTATGGATGGCCAATTGTTACTTATGGGGTTGATTACGGCACTAATAAATGGCCACTTCAGGATAAAATAGGGAGACATTCGAAATACAAAAAACCAATATATACATGGATACCATCAATAGCTCCTTCCAGTATTATACAAGTATCAAATATTGAAAATTGGGAAGGCGACTTTGTTTTTGGGACACTAAAAGATAAATCCATATATAGGGTTAGAATAGAAAATGAAAGAGTAGTTTTTATTGAAAAAATTTTTATAAATGAAAGAGTTAGAGACTTAATTGAATTCAAGAATAAAGTCTACTTATGGACAGATAACGCTAGAATATTAATTCTTTCAAGCAACACTTATAATTCAGTTGATTATAATTTTAGTGAAGAAGAAAAAATAGCAGGTGTTGATTATATTTTCAAACAATGTTTAGTATGCCATCAACAAGGGACAAATAAAAATCAAGATAGATTACCCTCGTTAAATAATATTATTGGAAATAATATTGCTAGTTCTGGTTATAAAAATTACAGTAATTCACTAAAAGAATTATCAGGAACTAAGTGGGATACTTTAAATCTGGATTTGTTTTTAAAAAATCCAGATGAATTTGCTCCTGGTACTTCAATGAATGACTTTAAGCTAGAGGATGAATTCATAAGGAAATCGATTATAAATTTTATGGGAAAAATCAAAAATTGAGATATGCCAATTATAGTTAATAACGTTTTATTTTCAATAAATAAACTTCACGATATGAAGCTTAGTTTCAGTATATCATTTCTTTTTGTGTTTTACGAGAGTTTAAAAACATCCCGAGATTATTGCGAAAGCCTTGAAGGAATTAAATGGATTACTCTATTACCTGAATACGTACGAAAGCGTAATCCCAAAAGGAGTTTAAGCCACTCTCTAAACTATAACACTTGTTATGTTATTGTGAACCCATATACTCAACTTTTTTTGTTAAGTCCGACCTTATAAATGCTACTTATTAAGTTTATTTCATTGAGAAAATTTAATTCAAAAATATTAGTTTACATATGAGACTAGGAATAATTGGCCTTGGTTATGTAGGCCTCCCTTTAGCATGTGCTTTTGCCATGAAATATCAAGTAATAGGGCTAGACATCAACACCTCTCGTATTTACCGTCTAAATGCAGGAAGAGACGACACCAATGAAGTTAGTTATGAAGACTTACAAAAAGTCGTCGGCAAAAGCCTCGTTCTAACAGACCAAGCAATGGATCTAGCCGATTGTGAAGTATTGATTGTAACGGTGCCGACTCCTGTTACCGATAACAAAACTCCTGACTTAACACCGGTTATCAAAACTACAGAAGTGATTGGTGCTATTTTGAAAAAGGGAACCATTGTGGTCTATGAGTCTACCGTTTATCCAGGCGTAACAGAGGATGTCTGTGTTCCCATACTGGAAAAGAAATCAGGTCTCATCTTTAATAAAGATTTTACAATCGGCTATAGCCCGGAGCGGATTAATCCTGGCGACAAAGAACACACCATTACCAAAATCAAAAAAGTAGTTTCAGGATCCACCCCACAGTGTCTTCAAACGCTTTCAGAACTCTATGGTTCTATAATCGAAGCAGGGATTTACGAAGCCCCAACAATCAAAACAGCCGAAGCCGCAAAAGTGATTGAAAACACCCAGCGAGACATCAATATTGCCTTTGTCAATGAACTGGCCATGATATTTGGTAAAATGGGAATTGACACCCAAGAGGTACTTAAAGCTGCCGGAACGAAATGGAATTTCTTAAAGTTTTCACCCGGATTGGTGGGCGGTCATTGCATTGGCGTAGATCCCTATTATTTGGCATTTAAAGCACAAGAAATTGGACACAACCCGGAAATGATTTTAGCAGGAAGGAGAATAAATGATTACATACCAGCGTACATTGTGGGGCGAATCATCAAACAATTTCATCAAACAAGGCGAAAATTTGATGAAGCCAAAGCGGTAATTTTAGGAGCTACTTTCAAAGAAAATTGTCCCGATATCCGAAACTCAAAAGTGGTGGATATTTTCAAGGAGTTAAAGGACTTTGGAATTCAAACTTCGATATATGACCCCATTGCTTCTACTTCAGACTTGAGTCGACTTTATGAAAGTAACAATGTACTCTCAAAACTCGATACTACTAAATTTGACATTGTGATACTGGCAGTATCGCATAAGGAATTTAATACACTTGATTTAGCTACAATAGTACAACCCAATGCTGTTGTATTTGATGTAAAGGCATTTTACCCCAAAGAAAAAGGTTACTTAAGACTCTAGATGCGACCCTTCCTCGTTCATGTGATTCCAACACTCGAAAATGCGGGTGCAGAGACCATTTTAGTTCGGTTGGTGGAAGAATTTGACAAGCGTGGAATAGAACAAGCTGTTCTCGTTACCAAAGGGAGAAAAACTGACTTCTTTTATGATAAAACAGCTTCCTGTTGTCCGGTGCTACTATGGAAAAAAGAACCTCAAAAAACGATTGCTTTCCTAAGGGACTATAAATCCAATCTAAAATTCTTAGGATGGATGTATGGAGGAATCTTTTTTGCACACTATCTGAATTTTCGCTACCGTCTCTCCACAGAAGTGGTATGGAATATTCGTCAATCCAACTTTCTTCCCCATCAAGTCAAACAAAAAGCAGCACTATATCTTTTTGGTTTAACCAGTCGCATGTTGGCTTCCAAGATCATTTATTGTGCTTATACAGCAGAAAAGGTTCACAGACGTTTTTTCTTTAATTCCAAACGTGCTAAAGTCATTCAAAATGGATTGGCCAAAAAAGATAACCCCAGAGGTAAGCTTCCTGCGGATATTCCCTCAAAATTCCTCCTTTTTGTGGGCCGATACGATCCCATTAAAGGAGTTGATCGTTTGATGCGTATTGTAACTTCCTTTTTTAAAGAACACCCTGATCATAAATTAATCGTTGCTGGCAGAGGATGGGACAAAGATCATATCCCCAATACACTACAAGACCAAGTACTTTTATTAGGCAATGTCCCTTTTGTAAACCAACTGTATCAAAAAGCCTCGGTCTATCTTTTCACTTCGTATTTTGAAGGCTTTCCTAATGTAGTAGTAGAAGCTGCTTGTAACGGATGCCCTATTATTGCTTTTGAAGCAGGGGATGCCGCTTTCATACTGAAAGGGTGCTCCTTAGGAGAAATGGTAAGCTCAGAAAAACAGTTTCTGGAACGACTATTCAAACAGATGCTTAAACCTCCTTCCCAAGAAACCCGAGAGGAGGAAGCTAAAAAACAAAAACAAAGATTCCAATTCAAAGATATGGTAGATGCCTATAAGGCGTTTATCTTTGAAAACTGATTATGTGCGGAATCAACGGATATATTGACAAAGCGGGTGGATGCGATCTATCAAAAACACTCCAAACCATGAATGGCCTGATCACGCATCGAGGTCCTGATGATTCAGGGGTATGGATCGAAGGGAGTGTTGCAATGGGTATGCAGCGACTATCAATCATCGATTTGGAGTCCGGGCAACAGCCCATGCACAATCCGATCAATCAAACTACCATCGTATTCAATGGAGAGATATACAACTATCAATCGCTAAAAGCAGAACTGCAAAAAGAAGGCTGTCATTTTGAAACCAGTAGCGATACCGAGGTTATTTTAAAACTCTATGAACGTCACGGAGAACAATCCTTTGGTCGATTGGATGGGATGTTTGCCTTTAGTCTTTTGGATTCGAGTAGGGATACGGTTTTTTGTGCACGTGATTTTTTTGGAGAAAAACCCCTTTATTATTTTTCCGATACGGATGCCATTGCATGGGCCTCTGAATTAAAAAGCCTGATGGCTGTTCGCACCCAAAAACCACCCATTGATTCCAAGGCCTTGGGTCTCTATTTTAGACTTACTTACATTCCCGCACCTTTCACTATTTATGAGGGGATTCACAAATTAGCCCCCAATCAAGGATTGGCAATCAATACGAAAGATCACAGTATTCAGGTTTTTGAAATTGAACAAGAAAAAACGAATCAAACGGTTTCCTCCAAAAAAGAAGCGATCCGACACACGCATGATTTGGTGAAGGAAAGTGTCAAAAGCCGAACCGTATCAGATGTTCCACTGGCCAGTTTCTTGTCTGGAGGGGTTGACTCTTCAATAGTTTCTTGGTGTTTATCCGAATTGCAAGACACACCAATAGACACTTTTTCCATAGGTTTTGACAATCCTCTTTTTGATGAATCTAAAAATGCCAAAACAGTTGCGAAAACTATCGGAAGTAAACACCATAGTTTTGTTTGTACAGATAAAGACATTCATTCTATTTCAGAAGAGATCCTGCTCAATTTTGATGAGCCTTATGCCGATTCATCAGCATTGGCGAGTTATTGGGTTGCACACCACACCAGTAAGCAATTCAAAGTGGCTTTAACAGGAGATGGTGGCGATGAGGTATTTGGCGGCTACAATAAATACTTGATTGGTCAACTTTCGCATCGCTACCAGCAATGGGTTCCCAAACCGCTGCACTGGTTCAATCGCTTTTTTTTCAATCGATTCTTACCTAGTAAATCCGATCGTCGGGGTTTTCAATACAAGGCTAAAAAATTTCTCAATGCGATTGATGAAAAGGATAACACCTATCTAAATATTATATCCCTAGGAGTTTTTTCCAAAGAATATGATCAATTATTCCAACCGCAGTGGCAGCAAAAAGAGGTGTTTGTACCCTATAGTGATAAACTTCCGAAACAGCCAAGCCAGCTTAATGACTTCAAGCAGATTGACCGTTTGTTGTCTTTGGACGGAGATCTTTTGACTAAAGTGGATCGAACGAGTATGAAGAATTCTTTAGAATGTCGTGCTCCGTTTTTGAACAAGACCCTTTGGGACTTTACACAGGCTCTTCCAGAAGATTGGTTGATTCATAAATGGGATAAAAAACACCTGCTCAAAGAAGCTTTTGCACCCTACTTTCCAGAACGTTTTTTTGAACAACCCAAAAAAGGATTTAATGTTCCTGTTGGGGATTGGTTGCGTACCGTTTATAAAAAGCAATTACTACAATTTGCCGAAGCAAAAACCCTACAACAACAAGGGATTTTTCAAACAAGCACTATTCAGGCATGGATTCAGGGGCATTTGTCTAACAAACAAGATCGAAGCTTTCAGCTTTGGACTTTTTTCTGTTTTCAGCTTTGGTACTATAATACGTTTTGTCGCCAATGAAACTTGCCTTTGTTGTTAACGATATTCATTTTCTGATGAGCCACAGGAAAGCCCTTGTTTTGGAAGCACACAAACAAGGTTGGGAAGTTTATATCCTGTCCGATGGCAGTCAAGTACCCGAACTACCTAAAACTATCCGATGTATTCGGCTGCCCATTCACAGAAGTTCCTTAGGGCTGTGGTCCAATATTAGGTCGCTAATAAGCCTATGCTCTGTATATAGAAAAATCAAACCCGACGTGCTACACCATATTACCCTAAAACCTATTGTTTTTGGAACCATTGCCGCTCGATTGTTTGCCTCCAAAACCCAAGTCATCAATGCTGTTTCTGGTTTGGGATATCTTTTTACAGGAAATCAGTCACGCTTGGGGGGTGTTTTATTGACATTGTTACGATGGTTTCAGACACAAAATGTTCATTATATTTTTCAAAATAGAGTAGATAGAGGTCTTTTTCAAAAAGCAAATATTGGTCAGCAGTATCAACTCATTAAAGGTTCTGGGGTCGACCATAAAGTATTTTTGCCGAAAGCACAACCCAAAAAACGCCCCATTCAGATACTCTTTACCGGACGTATATTAAAAGACAAAGGGCTGTTTGAGCTGATTCATGCTACAAAAGGACTCCTCCAAAAGGGCTTTGATGTGGAATTAAAAATACTTGGGAAATTAGATCCAAAAAATCCAGCACATCTTTCAAAAAAAGCACTTGAAGAGTATTTGATTCCCAATAAAATCACTTGGAGTGGCTTTTCTTCTGAAATAAAACAAGCTCTCGAAAATTGTCACATCTATTGTTTGCCTTCCTACCGAGAAGGCTTGCCCAAAGCCATTGTGGAGGCTATGGCGATTGGACGCCCCATTGTCACCACCAATGCACCAGGTTGTGACGATTGTGTTATTGAGGGGAAGAATGGATTTAAAGTCCCCATAAAAGACACTGTTCGGTTGCAGGAAAAACTGACTTTGCTAGTCCAAGACGAAAACCTAAGAGAAAAAATGGGGAAGGAATCCAGAAAGTATTTTGAAAAAGAGTTCACTCTTGAGCAGGTAGTTCAGCAACACATGCAGCTCTACAGCAATCTTCGTATCTTTGAATAAAGAAGTCTTATGAAACCTAACAATCCTAGAAATAATATCGTAGGCATTACATTTTCTACTTTCGATTTCTTTCATGCAGGACATGTCAAGATGTTGGAAGAACACAAAGACAAATCCTTTACAGGAAAGGACTACTTTGAGGCAAACGGAATCCAATGGCTTTACAACAGTCGCGACTCCGACTTTTCCTCAACAAATATTCGCGAAAAACTCTCAAAAGCGAACTAAGTGAAAGCCATTCTCCTTGCCGGCGGTTCTGGTTCCCGACTATATCCCCTCACTAAGGGGCTATCAAAGCAACTGCTTCCTGTCTATGATAAACCCATGGTCTACTACCCCCTATCGCTCCTATTGCAAGCAGGGATTCGGGAGGTGCTACTTATTTCAACCCCCACAGATCTTCCTTCCTTTCAACGCCTTTTGGGTAACGGTTCGCAATGGGGACTTCAATTGAGCTATGCAGAACAAGCACAGCCCAAGGGTATTGCAGAAGCTTTTATAATTGGCGAAGATTTTATTGGAAACGATCCCGTAGCACTCATCTTGGGGGACAATCTTTTTTATGGAGCGGATTTGGAATCCAAACTGCAGCAAGCCCAAGGAAGAGCCTCCACAACGGCAACCATTTTCGGCTATCATGTAGAAAACCCACAACGCTATGGGGTGATTGCTTTTGACAAAGAAGGAAAAGCCCTGTCGATTGAGGAAAAGCCAAATACCCCAAAAAGCAATTATGCCGTGGTGGGATTTTATTTCTTCCCCAACTCGGTAGTTGAAGTGGCCAAACAGATGAGCCCCAGCCAACGAGGGGAGTTGGAAATTACAGATGTCAACCAGTATTATCTAGAACAGGGAAACTTACGGGTTGAAACACTGGGACAGGGGCATGCTTGGCTAGATACGGGCACCCACGAATCCCTGATGGAAGCCTCCCAGTTTATTCAAACCATTGAAAAACGCCAGGGGTTAAAAATAGGCTGTTTGGAAGAGCTTGCTTTCAAAAAAGGCTTCATTAGCCGCAAACAGTTATTACAGGAAGCAGAAGGGATGAAATCCACCCCTTATGGACAGTATTTGATCAATCGTTACGGTTCCTGATGACAGTCACCAAAACCCCTTTTAAAGACCTTTTGCTCCTTCAGCCAAAGCTGCATTCAGACCCAAGGGGATCCTTTTCAGAAACCTTTCGCTCGGAGGTGTTAGAAGAAAGCTTGGAGCGTCCAATAGTTTTTGTTCAAGACAATGAGACCCATTCGACTTATGGGGTCATTCGAGGCTTACACTATCAAATAGCACCTTTTGCTCAGTCGAAGTTAGTTCGGGTGGTTCAGGGAGAGGTACTGGATGTTGTGGTAGATTTAAGAAAAAACGAAAAAACCTTTGGCAAGGTTTTTACCCAATTGCTCAGCGGAGAAAATAAAACACAATTGTTTGTCCCAAGAGGATTTGCCCATGGCTATATTACTTTAAGCGAATTCTCAGTATTCCAATACAAGGTGGACAATTACTACAACAAAACCAGTGAACGAAGCCTTCAGTTTAACGACCCGAACCTAGCGATTGATTGGCAGTTGCCTGCCTCCGATTGGATTTTTTCCAAAAAAGACGGACAGAATCCATTGCTAAAGGAAGCCGTAGTTTTTGATTCAGACCGTCTGCGCTATGAGTAGAATTTTGGTTACTGGGGGTGAAGGACAACTGGGGCAATGTTTTCAACAACAAGCCAAAAGCATTCCCGATTGGATCTTTTTTTTTCCAGGACGAAATGAAGTGGATATCACCGATTTTGATTCCCTAGAGACCTTTGTCAAAAAAAACCAAATCGACACGATTGTAAACACGGCTGCATACACCCAAGTAGATCGAGCAGAGGACAATGCCGAAGAGGTCTATGCCGTGAATGAAAAAGGGATCGAAAATGTATTGGAAATCGCAAATCAACATCAATTAAAAACAGCATTTTTTTCAACAGATTATGTATTTCATCAATTTAATAGTGATATTTTGATCGAAAGTGACACTATTTCACCCCAAGGAGTCTATGCGGAATCGAAAGCGGCAGGAGAAGCCTTAATTGCAAAGGCAACTTTCCCAACGGTTTTGATTCGCACCTCTTGGTTGTTTAGCCCCTTTGGAAAAAACTTTGTTAAAACCATTTTAAACTTGGCGCAATCCAATCAGGATCTAAAGGTTGTCAATGATCAATGGGGCAGTCCTTCTTATGGACCCGACCTAGCAAATATGGTCTTGCAGTTGCTTCGGCAATACCCCTTACAAAAAGAAATTTTTCATGTGGCCAATGCAGGGGTAACAAACTGGTGTGCATTTGCCCAATCAATACTCAAACAGTCGGGACTCAAAAAAGAAGTGCAGGGAATCCCAACCGAGGCTTACCCTACTCCAGCACCAAGACCGCAACGTTCTGTTTTAGGAACTTCCAAAATTCAATCCTATCTTGGAACATCGCTAAGATCATGGGAAGAAGCCCTTGCCGATTGCTTGAACCAACTGCGAAATGGATAAAAAACAAACCATACTGATAACAGGCGGTGCCGGATTTATCGGTTCTCATTTGGTGTTGCATATGGCGAGTCACTATGCTCATTATCATATTGTGAATTTGGACGCATTGTCCTATGCAGCGGATGTTTCCCTATTAGATGCACTATCCGGTTCCGATAATTATACTTTTGTCCAAGGAGATATTCGAGATCGGAATTTTATCCAAGAGCTATTTGACACCCACGGCTTTGATCATGTCATTCATCTAGCTGCAGAATCTCATGTGGATAATTCCATAGTCAATCCTGCTGTTTTTGCAGAGACCAATGTATTGGGAACTCTGAATCTTTTGGAAGCGGCAAAAACACAATGGGAAGGAACTATGGCGGAGCATCGTTTTTATCATATTTCCACCGATGAGGTTTTTGGTAGTTTGGGAGATCGTGGTTTCTTTTCCGAAACGACTCCCTACGACCCCCGGTCTCCCTATTCGGCTTCCAAAGCGAGTTCCGATCATTTTGTTCGAGCCTATTATCACACCTATCAACTTCCGGTTTTAATTTCCAATTGTTCTAACAATTACGGACCGCATCAACATAAGGAAAAGTTGATTCCACTTTTTATTAAAAACATCATTGAAGGAAAAAACCTACCTGTTTACGGGGCGGGAACTAATATTCGGGATTGGCTTTATGTGAAAGATCATGTCCAAGCCATGGATGCCATTTTCCATCGTGGGACCCCGGGGGAGACCTACGCTATTGGAGGTAATAACGAATTGCGCAATATAGATCTGGTACGCTTACTCATTCAATACACTGATGACCTCTTGGGAAACCCTAAAGGAACTTCCGAGAGCTTAATTACCTACGTGACCGATCGCAAAGGGCATGACTTTCGGTATGCTATTGATGCTACAAAACTGAAAGATAAACTTCAATGGGAACCCAAAGCAAATTTTGAGGAAGCCTTAAAAGAGACAATTGTTTGGTATCTTGGCAAGTACAGATCATAAAAAATTCAGTTATGTATTATTTGCACTCGGGGTTACTGTTATGGCGTGTTGTGCTCTCCAGCTTTTTTTTAACTCATGGACTGAGTAAATGGGAACGATTGTTTGCGGATGAAATTAAATTTGGAAACCCCATTGGCTTGGGTCCAGAACTTTCTTTGGTGTTAATCGTCATCGCAGAAGTAGTGGCTCCTTTGTTTATCATTATGGGTTTTAAGACCCGTTGGGCCGCTCTTTTTCCTGTTATAGCGATGGGTGTAGCTGCTTTTGTAGTTCATGCCGACGATCCCTTTGGTAAAATGGAAAAGGCACTACTATATCTCTTTGGATATCTCCTTTTAGCCATGACAGGTCCTGGGAAGTATTCATTAGATCATTTGCTTGACAGAGAACGCAGACAGGAAATCTCTTAACACCTTGTAGATTGCTCTAAAAACGCTATATTTGCCGTCCAAAAACAGATTAAAATGTACGCAATTGTAGAGATAGCAGGGCAGCAATTTAAAGTTGCACAAGACCAAAAGCTTTTCGTACACCGTCTCGACGCCAAAGAAGGAGCCAAAGTTTCCTTTGATAATGTGTTGTTGCTAGACGATGGTAAGAAAGTTACTGTTGGCGCCCCGGCTATAAAAGGAGCTTCTGTAGAAGCCAAGGTTACCAGTCACCTCAAAGGAGATAAGGTAATCGTATTTAAAAAGAAAAGACGTAAAGGCTATCGTGTCAAAAACGGACATCGCCAAGCCCTTACGGAATTGATCATCGAAGGCATCACTGCCAGCGGAGCCAAAAAAGTAGCCCCCAAAAAGGCCGCTGCTGCTCCAGTAAAAGAGGAAAAGCCAAAGGCCAAAGCAAAAGCCGCTGCACCAAAGAAAGCAGCCGCACTTAAAAAAGCTGCGCCAGCCGCTGATCTTTCATCCAAAACAGTTGCTGAACTAAAAGCAATGGCGAAGGACAAAGAGATCTCAGGATATTCCTCCATGAAAAAAGCGGACCTCATCAAAGCATTAAGTAACGAATCCTAAAAGATATAAGCCATGGCTCACAAAAAAGGAGTAGGGAGTTCTAAAAACGGTAGAGAATCCGAATCGAAACGACTAGGAGTTAAGATATTCGGCGGGCAAGCGGCACGTGCGGGGAACATCATTGTTCGTCAGCGTGGAACAGCTCACAATCCCGGTGAAAACGTATACCTTGGAAAAGACCACACCTTGCACGCCAAAGTGGATGGTGTTGTTCATTTTACCAAAAAGAGAGACAACAAGTCTTACGTGTCTATCATCCCTTTTGAGGCATAGACATCCCTGATTAACTGCAATAAAAAACCCGCTAAATTGTAGCGGGTTTTTTTGTGCCTTTTAGTTATCAACCCCAGGTTAGATTCCTAGTAACGGTAGTATTCTGGTTTGTAAGGCCCTTCAACCGTCACGCCAATATAATCGGCTTGATCTGTGCTAAGGCTTTCCAGTTCTACTCCTAGATTTTTCAAGTGAAGGGCAGCAACCTTTTCATCCAGTTTTTTTGGTAGCATATAAACCTTGTTCTCGTATTGATCTGTATTGATCCATAATTCAATCTGTGCCAAGGTTTGGTTTGTAAAGGAGTTACTCATCACAAAACTGGGATGTCCTGTGGCACAACCCAAATTAACCAAACGACCCTCTGCTAAGACAATAATCTCTTTATTGCCTTCTAGTGTATACAGATCAACTTGTGGTTTGATTTCAGATTTGGTATGGCCGTAGTTTTTATTCAACCAAGCCACATCAATTTCATTGTCAAAATGTCCAATGTTGCAAACAATGGCCTTGTCTTTCATGGCTAAGAAATCCGCCCCTTGCAAGATGTCTTTGTTGCCGGTAGCTGTAATTACGATATCAGCATTTCCAATAACTGTGGTAAGCTTTTTAACCTCATAACCATCCATGGCTGCTTGAAGCGCACAGATAGGATCTATTTCAGTCACGGTTACAATGGCACCAGCACCTCGGAATGATGCAGCAGTCCCTTTTCCAACGTCTCCATAACCACAAACCACAACACGCTTTCCAGCCATCATGAGGTCTGTTGCACGACGCACGGCATCCACAGCACTTTCTTTACATCCGTATTTGTTGTCAAATTTAGATTTCGTTACGGAGTCATTCACGTTAATAGCGGGCAAGGGTAAAGTACCGTTCTTAACACGCTCGTATAAGCGGTGAACACCAGTAGTAGTTTCTTCCGAAAGTCCTTTGATCGCTTCGGCTAACTCTGGAAAACGATCCAAGACCATATTGGTCAAATCTCCACCATCGTCAAGAATCATGTTGAGGGGTTCTTTTTCTTCTCCAAAGAATAAGGTTTGCTCAATACACCAATCAAATTCTTCTTCATTCATTCCTTTCCATGCGTACACAGGAATTCCAGCAGCAGCAATCGCAGCAGCGGCGTGATCTTGAGTAGAAAAAATATTACAGGAGCTCCAAGTGACTTCGGCACCTAAGGCGACTAAGGTCTCAATCAATACTGCCGTTTGAATCGTCATGTGCAAACACCCTGCGATACGAGCACCAGCAAGGGGTTTGCTCGCTCCGTATTCCTCGCGTAAAGCCATCAATCCCGGCATTTCAGCTTCGGCTAGGTGAATTTCTTTACGACCCCAGTCAGCTAAGCCAATGTCCTTTACCTTGTAGGGAGCATAAGTTGTGTCCGTTTTCATTTTCATAATTCTATATTTGTAAAATAGATATGCAAAAGTACAATCTTTTTAAACCATAGCCCAATGCCGTTTGCCTTACATCAATCACTGAGTTCGAAAGCGGAACTATGGGTATGGAAAATCAAAGAATCCGAAAAAGAGCTTCGGGAAGGATTGCACTTTCACTCCAGACTTGAACAACGATTAGCGAAATTGAAAGCAGGGTCACAACGAAAAGGAGTTTTAGCCGTTCAGCAGCTTCTTCTCAAAGCAGGAATTGACCCCATTACAATGCAGCACGATGCAGCAGGGATTCCTCGATTACCTTCTCAATATATTTCTATTTCGCATGCCAAAGGCTATGCTGCAATTGCATTGGGGAGTATTCCTCTTGGGGTGGATATTGAGCAGCTTCGCGATCAAGTACAACGAATCACATCCAAGTTTGTGCATGCCTCTGAAAATTTTGCTCAAACGACATCGGAATTGATTCAGTTATGGACTGCCAAAGAAGCGGTGTACAAAGCCGTAGAAGTCCCTGGCATACATTTGAATCAACAACTATTGGTACATCCTTTTGAAAAAGCAAGTGCCGAAGTGTGCCATCCCCAAAAAACACAATCCTACGTTTTATATTTTTTTGATTTTGACCAGCACAAGGCCACTGTGGCCCTTGAAAACACCTAACCAATGCAACTTTCAGTAGAATTGACACTCACACCTCTCAAAGATGATTTTGAACCAGCCATCAAGGCTTTTATCAAGAAGCTACGCCGTTCGGGCTTTACCGTTTTGGAAAACCCTCTAAGTACTCAAATTTATGGGGAGTACCAAGCCGTAATGGGCTTCTTGACCAAAGCCGCTCAAGAGGTTTTTGAGCAGGAAGATGCGGTAGTCCTTCAAATGAAATTAATCAAAGGCGATCGCAGTAGCTATGTCTCCAGTTTTTGAGTTTTTTTTTGGCCCTTACCTCGATTACAGTTGGATAGATATCAGCATTGAGGCCATTGGTGTTTTGTTTGGTTTTTTGAGTGTTTGGTATTCCAAGCAAAATAAAATTGCGGTATTTCCGACCGGAATGCTCTCAACGGGTTTATTTGTCTATCTGCTTTGGAAAGCAGGTTTGTTGGGAGACATGTTGATCAATGCCTATTATTTTATAATGAGTGTTTACGGGTGGTATTTTTGGACCCGAAAACAAGGTCAAATCCGTTTGCATCCAATCAGTACAACGACTGCTAAGGAATGGAAACGGGTAAGCTTTTTATTTATAGGAACTCTTCTTTTTGTTTTTGCCGTTTATACCTATTGGGAGCGATGGACTTCTTGGACAGCTTATGTTGACACTCTTACAACGGCCTTATTTTTTGTTGGAATGTGGTTGATGGCCAAGCGAAAAATTGAAAATTGGATTTTTTGGATTCTGGGCGATGCAATTTCGATTCCACTCTATTTTTATAAGGGACTAACCCTCACAAGCATTCAGTTTGTGGGCTTCACTTTATTGGCTCTTTGGGGCTATCAATCATGGAAAAAATGGTACAACAATCCCCCAGCGACCTCCACCGTATAGTCCTATACGGTCCGGAATCTACGGGAAAAACAAGTTTAGCCAAAGCCTTAGCGACCCATTTCCAGACGGAATGGGTGCCTGAATTTGCACGGAACTTTTTGCAAGCTAAATGGGATCGTGAGAAACTTCCCTGCAGTTTGGAAGACTTACCTCATATTGTTGCAGGGCAAATGCAATCCGAAAACGAATGCCTCACAAAGGCTCAGCACTGGTTGTTTTGTGACACCAATGCCTTGGTGACGCAAGTATGGTCTGAAACCCACTTTAACGGGTATTGTGCACCAGAGATTCTTTTGGCTGCAAACACTTACCATTATGACTTTTATCTGCTGATGCAACCCGATCTACCGTGGGTCAAAGATGATTTACGTGACCGACCCCAAGCTCGAGAGGAAATGTATCGTAGTTTTGAACAACAATTGATTCGTCGCAACCTTCCGTATGCCACAATAAAGGGGAGGGATCAAAAGCGGCTGCAAAACACCTTGGAGGCATTAAAGAATTGGAAAAACGCTTTGCGTTAGAAGCTTTTTTTTCTAGCTTTATGCCATCTCAAAGGGGTGCCTTAGTCGGCTGAGATTATACCCATTGAACCTGGGCAGGTAATGCTGCCAAGGGACATTTAACGCAATTTTTAACCAAGAATAACGACCCCTTTTATTCGAATTAAACGTATTCGAATGAAACTAGTTATACGCTATTTATTCCTTATTGGATTGCTGCCCCAAGTGGCGGCTCAAAACACTGCGGTGCTTGACACCGTTGCCATGGTCTCTCTAGAAGAGGTGAAAGTATCTGGCCTCCGGGTAAATGAAGATTCCCCCATGGCCTTTAGTAATCTAACCCAAGAAGAGATTGCTTCTCGAAATTTGGGGCAAGACATTCCCATTTTATTGAATTATTTACCAGCAGTAGTAACTACTAGTGATGCGGGTAATGGCATTGGGTACACAGGGATCCGTGTTCGGGGCGGTGATGCTCGGAGTGTGAATGTTACTATCAACGGTATCCCCTACAACGATGCGGAGTCTCAGGGCACTTTTTGGGTGGATTTACCTGATTTTGCTTCGTCGGTTTCCAGTTTCCAGTTGCAGCGAGGGGTGGGAACCTCTACCAATGGAAATGCAGCTTTTGGGGCGAGCCTTAACTTACTCACCCAAGCTGTGGCTGCCGAACCAAAGGCACAATGGTCTCAGAGTGTAGGAAGCTTTAACACGCTGAAAAATACACTGCAATTTTCTACAGGTCAATTTGCCAACGGCTTTGAAATTTCAGGGCGTTTGGGGAAAATTGTTTCCGATGGCTATGTGGATCGTGCCTCTTCAAATCTAAAGTCTTTTTTCTTGCAAGCGGCTTATCAAGATGAGAACACGCTTATCAAGCTTTTGGGTTTTGGCGGTCATGAAATCACCTATCAATCGTGGTATGGAGTGGATGCAGCAACTCTTAAAAACAATCGCACTTACAATCCTGCAGGAGAAATATATTCTCCCGATGGGAAGTTGACGGGTTTTTATGACAATCAGGTGGACAATTACCAGCAAGATCACTATCAGTTTCATTGGACACAACAACTCAACAACCGTTGGGATTTTTCCTTGGGGTTAAATTACACCTATGGGCGAGGATATTATGAGGAGTATTATGATCAGTGGGCAGATGAAAACATCAATTTTGGAGACGACACTTCCTTTGATTATTTACAATTAGCGGCACTGAGGATAGGGGATACTGACGTAACGGCTACTGAAAATGTCCAACGCAAATGGCTTGACAATGATTATTATGTTGCCAATTTGGGAGCCAATTATCAAAATGGGAGCGCTACAATTAACCTTGGAGCCCTTTACAGTCAATATATTGGAGATCATTTTGGGGAATTACTTTGGGCGCAGCAAGCAGGGAATGTACTCCCGCGGCATCGCTTTTACGAGAACACAGGAACAAAGATTGAAACGAGTGTTTTTGCGAAATGGACCCAAGCGTTTTCTTCAAAATGGATCGGTTACTTGGATTTACAAGTCCGAAATGTAAAATATGAAGTGGTGGGACAAGTGGCCGGACCAGCCCCTTTTACCGTTGATGATAAATTCTCTTTTTTTAATCCAAAAGCAGGAGTCACCTATAGGGCTTCGGAAGGACAACGTTTCTTTATTTCATTTGCTCGAGCACATCGAGAGCCCAACCGAACGGATTATGAAAATGGAAATCCAGTCCCCGAGAAGTTAAATGATTTTGAAATGGGTTGGCGTTTACAACAATCCAATCTTCAATTGCAGGTCAATGCCTATTGGATGGCTTATCAAGATCAATTAGCGCTCACAGGAGCCCTGGATGAAGTGGGAAATCCCATTCGTGAGAACATTGGCAATAGCCGAAGAATTGGGATTGAAGCTGAAGCGAAGATACCTCTGGCCAAGCAATGGCTGTGGCAACCCAATCTTGCGCTGAGTCGCAATGAAAATCAGGACTATTTCTTTGAACGCGATGGACAGTTGACTCGTCTAGGAAACACACAACTAGCTTTTTCACCTGCTGTAATTGCTGGGAATACGTTGGTGTTTGTTCCGAGCACCAATTTCCAAGTAGCTATCCTTTCAAAATTTATCAGTTCACAGTATATGGGGAATATTGACTCCGAAATTTCAGAACTTCCATCCTATATGGTATCGGACCTCAATGCCTCCTATCGATGGAATCCAAAGAAATGGGTTGAAGAAGTACAGCTAAACGTCTTGGTTAATAATATTTTCAACGAACAATATGTCTCCAATGGCAATTTCTATACCTATGATGACGACGGGTCCAATCCGGGACAGACCACTACCATTGAAGGCGCCGGGTTTTATCCACAGGCAGGCACACATTTTCTATTGGGAATGTCGCTGCGTTTTTAATTGCTTATGGTAAGAAAAGAATCAAATACCTCTACCTGATAGTTAATCATTGGGTAGGTGGTACTTGCATTTTCACCGCCATTGAGGAGTTGGCCATTGGCAAGGCTATATTGATAGTCTTCACAGCTGCATTGGGCCAACACCCCATTGATTTGGAGCAAGGAGCAACTGCGAGGGGTGTGGTTGGGGCAAGTAGCTTCCCATGCTAGAAAGTTGCGCCCATTAAGATTAAACAAAAGAACGCCTTTCAGCCCCGCTTGATAGACGTAGGCACTGCCACCGATAAAACGCAAGTTGTCATATTGTGGAAGGTTGAGGTTCAATTGATAATTAACAGCAACATCCGAGATATAGGGATTGCGGACAAGAGTGTTTTTGGTACAAGTTGTTGCCATACTCAATAGCAACAGTCCAAGAATGCCGTATCGGGCTTTAATAAAAAAATTCAATTCCTTATATTTGTTTAACATCCTACCTACTACTAGGGATTCATTTTCAAGATAAAATTATGAGTAAAGTATCATATTATACCCCAGAAGGGTTGAAAAAATTACGAGAAGAGCTTAATCACCTCAAAGATGTGGAGCGTCCCAAGGCTTCACAAGCCATTGCCGAAGCACGTGATAAGGGCGATTTGAGTGAAAACGCAGAGTACGATGCAGCCAAAGAAGCCCAAGGTCTTTTGGAAATGCAAATATCCAAAGTGGAAGCGGTGTTAGCCAATGCACGAATCATTAACGAATCGGTTCTCGACACTTCGAAAGTATTGATCCACTCTACGGTGGAAGTCAAAAATCAAATGAACAACCAAACCGTAAAGTATAAACTGGTGGCACAGTCCGAAGCAGACCTAGCCAGTGGCAAAATATCTGTAGAGTCTCCAATCGGGAAAGGTTTGTTGGGAAAATCTGTGGGTGAGGTAGCCGAAATCACAGTTCCAAATGGAACCATTGGTTTGGAAGTACTCACCATTAGCCGCGACTAGATGGCCAGTATTTTCACCAAAATCGTGGCGGGGGAAATTCCGTGTTACAAAGTCGCAGAAGACGAACACCATCTGGCTTTTCTTGATATCAATCCTAACACGGCAGGACACACCCTCTGTATTCCTAAAAAAGAAACAGATCGTTTGATGGATCTGGAAGCTCAGGCATTTAGCGACCTGATGAATTTCTCTCGTAAGGTAGCCCTAGCTCTTCGTCAGGTCGTTCCATGCAAGCGAATTGGAATGAGTGTTATTGGTTTGGAGGTACCCCATGTTCATGTGCATCTAATTCCGCTCAACGAAATGTCGGATGCCACTTTTCAAAAAAAAGTAACAATGTCCCCAGAAGCCTTTGAAAGTTTGGCACAAAAAACTCAAGCGGTCTTCTAGCGAGAACGCTCTAGACTAATACAAAAGGTAGTACCAACTCCTAGCACTGTTTTTACAATTCCCAATTGCCCTTTGTGGTAATGCTCCACAATACGCTTGGCCAATGAAAGGCCAAGGCCCCAACCTCTTTTTTTGGTGCTAAATCCAGGGCTGAATATTTTTTTACGATGTTCCTTGAGAATCCCTTGGCCTTCGTCTTGCACATAGAGCTTTGCTTTTTTTGCATCAATCTCCATCCATAGACGAAGAGTGCCTTTTCCTTTCATCGCATCAATTCCGTTTTTAACAAGATTTTCCAAAGTCCAACTCAAAAGTTCGGAATTCCCTTCAATTTCAACAACCGTTTCAGGATAGGAGACAGAAAAGTGAATTTGCTCCGCACTGCGATTTTCTAGATATTGAAGCGTAGTTCGGATACTTGAAGTCCAGTCTAGGGGAACTAACTGTGGGAGGGAGCCAATTTTGGAAAAACGATCTGTGATCAATTGTAAACGATGAACATCTTTTTCCATTTCGGTAAAAGCATCCGTGTCTTTTGGTAAACTGTCTTCTTTACCCAAAGCAATCCATCCCAACATGGAGGAAAGAGGCGTCCCAATTTGATGAGCTGTTTCTTTGGCCATTCCTGCCCAAAGTTTATTTTGCTCCGAAATACGAATGGTTTTAAAGACGTAGTATAGCACCAATCCAAAGAGGAAAATAATCAAAAGCAAGGCGAGAGGATAGTATTGCAATTTTAGTAGCATACTGGAATCTCCGTAGTAAAGTTTTTGATCCACCAGCGGTGTCGATTGTTCGGGAATCTTAAAATAGATGGGAATGGGGTCGTTTTGCGTCTTAAAGCGTCTTAATTGTCTGTATAACAGGGCAGAATCTTGAGAGACTTCCCAGACAATATTTTTAAATCCAATAATACGACCGCGTGCATCTACTTGGATCATGGGATTGGTCCCCGTTTGCAACAATACTTCCAGAGTCAAATTCGTTGGTGCTTGATTCTGAATGGATTCTTTTTGAGCCATTGCCCATAGTTCCATTTTCTTTCGCTCTTCCGTTTTGAGGCGGTCAAAGAGAAGATTAGTGTTCCAAAGAATCAAAGCTACAATGCCAAAAACAACGAATAGCCAACTGTTTTTGATTAGTTCTAAAAGGGAAAGACTGCGCATGAAAAAAAGTCCTTGATAACGAAGATAAGTCAATTTGAAAAAAGAGGTGTGAAACCAAACTTTTGTTACTTTTATAGCAAATATGATCCTATGGAAATAGCCGGTAAAATCAAATTGCTAGACGAAACAAAAACCTTCGGGAACAATGGCTTCCGCAAACGAGAAGTGGTTGTCACCACCGAAGAACAATATCCCCAACACATTATGGTGGAGTTTGTCCAAGACAAATGCGAATTGCTCAATGCGTTTCAAGTCGGTCAAAACGTAAAAATTGGAATCAATTTGCGGGGACGCGAATGGGTGAACCCACAAGGAGAGACCAAATATTTCAACGCTATCCAAGGATGGCGCATTGAAGCGATAGATCAATCGCAGGCATCCAACGAAGCACCACCAATGCCACCGCCAACCTCATTTGAGCCCGCTAGTGATAGTCCTAATGAAGTTGAGGACGATCTGCCTTTCTAGGACATTTTCTGTATTTCCTGATATCGAAAACAATCCACCACATGGTCATTGACCATGCCAGTGGCTTGCATGTGGGCGTAAATAACTGTGGGGCCTACAAATTTGAATCCTCTTTTTTTGAGATCCTTGCTGACTTGAGTGGCAAGCGATGTGGTGGCTGGAATGGATTCTTGGGTAGCAAACTGATTTTGTACCGGACGATCTTCCACAAAAGCCCAAATATACTTTGAAAAACTCCCAAATTCTTTTTGCACTTCGATAAAGCACTGGGCATTGTGAACCGTCGCCCGAATTTTAAGTTGGTTGCGTACTATTCCAGTGTCCTTGAGTAGGGATGCTATTTTGGATTCTGGATAGCGTGCTATTTTTTGATAGTCAAAATGATCAAATGCCAAACGAAAATACTCTCTCTTGCGGAGGATGGTGATCCAACTCAACCCAGCTTGAAAGGTTTCTAAAACAAGAAACTCAAACAGGCTTTGCTCATCTCGTAATGGAACACCCCATTCCAAGTCGTGATAGCTTTCATATAGGGGGTCACCAAGGCACCATTTGCATCGTTTTTTCGAGTCCATAAAGCGAAAGTTACAAAAACAAAAAACACCCACTAGGGGTGTTTTTAGCAATATAGTATAATGTATTATCCTAAGGCGGCTCGCTCAAAAGCAGTAACGGTTACTCCAGGAGCTTCCGATTCTACATAAGCAGCAACAGATTGTTTTCCGTCTTTGATATAGTCTTGGTTAACCAAGGTATTGTCCTTGAAGAAACGCTTGATTTTACCTTTTGCAATATTGTCTAGCATAGCTTCTGGCTTACCTTCTTGACGCAGTTGGTCTTTGGCAATTTCGATTTCTTTTTCGATTACAGAAGCATCCACTCCCTCCTCGTTCAAGGCGATCGGGTTCATGGCAGCTGCTTGCATGGCAACATTCTTGGCTACTTCAGCCGCGTTGTCTGAAGAAGCAGAAAGCCCTACTAGAGTTGCAATCTTGTTTCCAGCATGGATGTAAGAACCAACGAAAGGAGCGCTTAAACGCTTGAAAGCACCGATCTCGATTTTCTCTCCAATAACACCCGTTTGCTCGGTAAGTTTTTCAGAAACGGTCATTCCTTGAAAGTCAGAAGCCAAAAACGCTTCTTCGGTTTCGAACGCCAAGGCATGATCTACCAAACTTTGCGCAAGGGCTAAGTAAGAGTCATTTTTGGCAACAAAATCGGTTTCACAATTTACGGACACAACCACACCCACGGTCTGATCACCGTTAACTTTGGCTAATACAGCTCCTTCTGTAGAGTCTCTGTCGGCACGGTTTGCGGCTACTTTTTGTCCTTTTTTACGCAGTACTTCAACCGCTTTTTCGAAATCGCCTTCAGATTCGACAAGGGCTTTTTTACAATCCATCATTCCGGCGCCAGTGGCTTGCCGTAGTTTATTGACTTCAGATGCAGTAATTTTCACTGTGGTGTATTTTAAGTGTTAGTAAATGTTATTCTTTAGAAGCCTTTTCCTCAGTATCCGTTTTTTCAGCAGGCGCTTTTTCAGCAGGCGCTTCTTTGGCTTTTGGTGCCTTTTCTTTGGCTGCTGGCACTTCGGCTGCTGCGGTTTCCGCTTTAGGAGCTTCTGCCTTTGGAGCTTCTGCCTTTGGAGCTTCTTCTTGAGTTTCTCCTTTGGATTCCGCTTCTTTTTCTTGTTTGCGTTGTTGCAAGCCTTCGGCTACAGCATCAGAGACCAATGTCAAGATTTTTTCGATAGACTTTGATGCATCATCGTTGGCAGGGATTACATACTCAACCTCTCTTGGGTCAGAGTTGGTGTCAACCATTGCAAAGATTGGAATCTTCAATTTGCGAGCTTCTTTAATGGCAATGTGCTCACGTTTGATATCCACCACAAATAAAGCTCCTGGGAGACGTGACATGTCAGTGATCGAACCTAAGTTCTTTTCCAATTTCGCACGTAAACGGTCAACCTGTAAGCGTTCTTTTTTGGAAAGGGTTTCAAAAGTCCCATCTTTTTTCATGCGGTCAATGGCCGCCATTTTCTTAACCGCTTTACGAATGGTCACAAAGTTTGTGAGCATCCCCCCAGGCCAACGCTCTGTGATGTAAGGCATGTTGACATTTTTTGCTTTGTCAGCAACGATGTCTTTGGCCTGTTTTTTGGTAGCAACAAAAAGGATTTTGCGTCCAGAAGCGGCAATCTTTTTTAGCGCTTCTTGGGCTTCCTCGATTTTTGCCGATGTTTTGTAAAGGTTGATAATGTGAATTCCGTTGCGCTCCATATAGATGTAGGGCGCCATGTTAGGGTTCCACTTTCGGGTAAGGTGTCCAAAGTGAACGCCTGCATTGAGTAAGTCTTTTACTTCTGTTTGTGCCATAGTTTTTAGTTTACGTTCCTTAGGTATAGCAATAAAACGTTAGGTCTTATTTAGATGCTAAACTAATCCCCGCCTTAGCGGTTCAAGCAACTGGTTCAATATATAAATGAGCAAGGCCTCCGAAGAGACCTTATGGGTACTAGTATTAACGTTTCGAGAATTGGAATTTCTTTCTCGCTTTCTTTTGTCCAAACTTTTTGCGTTCCACCATTCGAGGGTCACGGGTCAGCAAACCTTCTGGCTTGAGGGCACCGCGATGTTCTTCGTTGTGTTGGCAAAGGGCTCTGGAAATTGCCAAGCGAACGGCTTCGGCTTGTCCAGTGATACCACCACCTTTAACAGTGATCTTTAGGTCAAAAGCACCTTCGGTTCCTGTGAGTAGCATCGGTTGCTCGATTTTGTACTGCAACATGGAAGTTGGAAAATGCGTTTTATAATCTTTTTTGTTGACCGTGATGTTCCCTTTTCCTTCAGAAAAATAGAGGCGGGCAACAGAGGTCTTACGACGTCCAATAGTATGAATTATTTCCATTAGATATGTTCGTTGATTGAAATAACAGTTGGATTTTGTGCATCATGCGGGTGGTCGCTTTCAGCGAACACTCTTAGGTTGCGGAACAATTCAGCACCCAATTTGTTTTTGGGTAGCATTCCTTTGACAGCTTTTTCTACCAAACGATGTCCTCCTTTGAGGTGCATTTGTGTTGCATTCAAAACGCGTTGTCCACCGGGATACCCAGTGTAGCGAATGTATTCTTTTTGCTCCCATTTGTTTCCTTTCAAGGCAACTTGTGAGGCGTTGATGACCACTACGTTGTCACCACAGTCCACGTGGGGTGTAAAATTAGTTTTGTGCTTCCCGCGCAAAAGGCGAGCAATCACGGCAGCGGCACGCCCCAAAGGAAGGCCGGCAACGTCTACTACGAGCCACTCTTTATTAACAGTGTTGGCGTTAGCAGAAATCGTTTTGTAGCTTAGTGTATCCACAATAATTTGTTTTATTGGCTGTAAATAATGTTTACAGGGCAGCAAATGTACAAATTCAGTTTATTATTTGTCAACATTCAAGCCACTTTTTTCACCAATTATCTCATTCTTTTGACGACTGGTATTTTTCTAGCTTGAATCAACCACCCAAGGTGCTACCACCGTCCACAGAAATGGTACTTCCATTCGTAGCTGCTGCGAGAGGGCTGCAATAATAGACGATTGTTGTTGCGACTTCATCCACATGGGCAAATCGCTGGAGAGTAGAGGCGGGACGTTGTGATACGAAAAAATCATTGGCCACCTGTTCGGCAGTGTTTCCAGTTTGCGCGGCTTGTTTTTCCAAAAAGGCAACAGCACCTTCCGTGAGGGTGGATCCCGGCTGTAGACTATTGACGGTCACCCCGCTGTTTCGAGTGGTTTTTGCCAAGCCACGGCTAATGGCTTCCAAAGCGGCTTTGCTGGCACTGTATGCAATGAGGTCCTGCGGAACCAAACGAGAACACTCGCTAGAAATAAAAAGAATGCGCCCCCAATTATTTTCTAGCATCTGAGGAAGCATCTTTCGACTCAAGCGAACCCCACTCATTACATTTATCTCATAATGTTTGAACCACCATTCGTCAGACATGCTAAAAAAATCTTCGGACTGATAGACCCCAAGGTTGTTAACCAATATGTCCATGGCAGGGAGATGTGCAATCCAGTCTATTACTGCCTGCGAATCGTCAAAGTCACAAGGGCTGATGGCGATGCTGCTTTTTGGGAATTCTTCCAATAATCGTTGTTGGGCTATTTCACAACTGTCCTTTCGGGAACCGTGAATCCATATTTTTGCACCGGCCTCAGCAAAGCGACGAGCGGCTCCATAGCCTATTCCGCGGGTGGCTCCTGTGAGTAATACTTTTTTGTCTTTAAGTTGTAAATCCATCTACCAAGGGGTTAGTCCTAAAAGCTTTTCCCCTAGGGGGCTCAATTGTGCCGTTTCATATCGGGTCTGTTCCCAGTTGCGCGGGTCGCCAGGGAAAGCATAGCCTTCGGGAGCAACGCGGTTTTTCCAAGAATTGATACGCCAGTTTTTCAAATCTTCATTGTCAGGTTCGGCAGGCATCATGGAAATATATTGTGCCATGCGAACTTTATCGAGACTGTTATTGGGACGTATTCCGTGCGCCAAACCAGAATGGAAAATTAGTAAATCTCCAGCCATTAAAGGGACTTTTTTGATTTTGTCTTTGAGGCCTTTTAAGTCGGGTTGAAATGGATCGCGATTATCGGGCTGCGTGGCGCGCCAAGACTCATAATTCTGAAATAACCAAGGGATGCACTGAAAGCCACCCATGTCAGGATCGGTTTGATCGCATAGTGCCAAAACACCTTGAACGTTTTGAGGTTTGGTGTCGGGATCGTAGTCCCAATGGATAAATCCTTTTTGGGGTTGATCCTTCGGTGCCGGGAAATTTAAATTGGCCCGGTCGATGGTTACCCACAGTTCTTCAGTTCCCCACACATCCACAAAAGCCTCATAAACCCGCGGGGTTTGGCGATTGGTCCATTGATGCTGATGATTATAGACTTCTACCATCCCGGTGCCTACCAATTCTTTCATCTCCATTGTGGCTCTTGGAGGGGCATACCATGTCTTGGGATCCTTGGGATTTTTTTCTTCAAACTCCCAAAGAAGTGAAACGGTTTGCGCTACTTGTTTGCTTGAAATAGCATTGGGCACCACAACATATCCTTGGGTGATCCAATGCTTCCATTGTTCCTCGGTTAAGGCTCGTAATGGCTCGCCGTTGCAGCGTTGGTTTAATTGTTGCTGACTGCTTTTGGCGGTGGACGGGTTTCCTGGGATATCCTTGTGCTCGTTTTGGTATGTTGGTTCCATATCTTGGATATTTTGTTAATGCTAAGGTGCATTTTCTTTGAGGGGAATCCTTGCAGTTGTTTAGCTAAAAATTGAACTATATTGATATTTAAACTCTTTTTATTAAAAGAATAAACTAATTTCGGAACATGAAGGTGCAATTGGAAACTCTTAGTCAAAATCCTCCACAGTCGTTTTCAATGTTATTTGATCCGCGCTTGAGCGATTTGTTCTTTTGGCATTTTCATCCTGAATACGAATTGGTTTATATTGAAGCGCCACAAGGAACACGTCATGTAGAAAGCCATATTTCTACGTACTATAAGAGCGATTTGGTATTGATTGGGAGCAATATTCCACATTTGAATTTTGATTATGGTTTGCAGACCGATTACCGCAAGGTGGTCTTGCATCTCAAACCGAGTTTTGTCACAGATAGCCTTGCGAATGTTCCTGAATTAACCAGAATCCAATCATTATTCCAACTAGCACAGCAGGGGATTGCATTCAAAGGTGCGTTAAAGGCAAGCATTGGAGCTCGTCTTTTTGCCATGAAATCGCAAGCTCCTTTTGAGCGTTATTTGCAGGTATTGTCCGTGCTAGAAGAATTGGCACAGGCAACAACGTATGAATTATTGCATCCTGAACCGGTGGAGAGCCGCTACGGAGCTAAGGAACAGGAACGGTTGCAACGAATTTATGCCTTTGTAGATCAAAACTATACGCGTAAAATCCCTTTAGAAGAAGTAGCAGCACACTCCTATTTGACCAAGGAAGCCTTTTGTCGTTATTTTAAAAAGCATACCACCTATACTTTTACCGAATTTCTGAATCGTTACCGCATTACTCACGCCAAGCGTGAGTTGCTTTCCGGACGCAGCAGTTCCGAGACTTGTTTTTTGTCAGGTTTTGACAGTCTATCCTATTTTAATAGGATTTTTAAAAAGGTGACGGGAGAAACCCCTTCGGGATTTGCAAAGAGGAATCGGGGAGAACTTTTGTCAAAATTTAAGGTTGAACCGTAAGCCGCTAGCGAATCGTTTTTCTTCGTTTTGTGAAAAAAGGGTTGGTTGAAACTGTAATTTTACCTTAGCCTGTTTCGATTCATGGTTGTCAAATAAATTATTATATATCAGAATGGCCTTCCTTTTTGATTTTTGTCGAGAAATAACAAGGAAAATACTTGAAATACTTGAAACAAGAAGATAGCTGCTAAGTAAACGAGCCTGTTTATGATTTAAAAAAGGTTTTTCTGAAGAGTTAGCATAGATTTTTATAGCTAAGTCAGAAAGTAAAATCCCATTTGCAAAAACATTTTTTATTCGAGCTTTTTTCCAGTTAGCGGCAGCTAAGGAGTCTTTTGAGATCCGTTCGCTAATTTCTTTGTAGGTTATCCGATTTTGATCTTCATAAAAATGATAAGTAAGCCCATCGTCAAACATTGTTATTTCTTGAGCGAATACCATGTTAATGATCAATAAAGAGGAAATAAAAAGAAGGCGTTTCATGAGATTAAGCTGTTTAAATAGGTAAGACTTGTGATCCGTCAAGTCTTACCTTGAGCAATTAGACAATCAGAATTTGTATTGAAGTGTAACGCCAAAAACACGGGCATGCAATTTTATACCATCTATTTTAGAGGCATTTTGAAGCGTTGTCTGGAACTGTAAAAGTGCTGTAAAATGCTCAGAAAAGTCAGACCCAGCTTGGAGTCCTCCTTCAAAAATGCCTTTTTTTACAGAATCGGTATCAACATCTGCAAGTGAAAGACCGTATGCAAGGGAAGGACCCATAAAAAACCCCATAGTTTCTCTAGAAGGGTAGAATTGTAAATTGGCACCAAAACCTAGAGCATTATTCGATTTGTTGTCTATTTTTTCTCCAATTCCAAAACTGACATAGGGTTGAACATCAAATTTCTCAGATATTTCTACATCCGAAAAAACCCCAAAACTAAAAACACTCACAGACTCTGAACTTTCAGAAAATCCATTTCCCGAAGCAGTAGCTTTGCCACTGCCATAGCCCACAGATGCTCCAATCTGTCCATAAGTTAGGGAAACCGTAAGTAGGCATAAACTAAAAAACAATGATTTCATGATAAAAGATTTGATGGTGAATTATTAAAAATAATCACAAAATCTAACTTCTATTTATTTTCATTAAAATGGGCCTTAGGCTTCACTAAACATAGGGGGACAGTGCGAAGTGTATTTTTAAAAAGTTGTCAGAAAAAACAACAAATAAGCAGGACCGTTTCAAAATAAATTAAACCCTAATGCGCCTCCAGCCAGTTTTGCCCAACGCCCAAATCTACTTCTAAAGGAATGTCAAGGGTAAAGGCTTGTTCCATTTCTTTTTTTACCAGGATTTGGAAATCAGTGAGTTCGGTTTTGGGTACTTCAAAAACCAATTCATCGTGCACTTGCAATAGCATTTTGGCTTGCCAACCGTCTTCTTGAATGCGTTGCTGCAATCGGATCATAGCCAGTTTTATGATATCGGCAGCACTTCCTTGGATGGGAGCATTAACGGCATTGCGCTCGGCGGCACCACGAACGACTGCATTTTGCGAATTGATATCCTTGAGGTATCGGCGGCGGCCCAGTACCGTTGCCACATAACCGTGTTCGCGAGCAAAATTTACCTGATCACTCATATAGTTTCGCAGTTGAGGATAGCTTGCATAATAGGTGTCAATCAATTCTTTGGCTTCTGTTCGATTGAGTTCTGTCTGCTGACTTAGCCCAAAGGCCGAAACCCCATAAATGATTCCAAAGTTGACCGTTTTAGCTTGGCTTCGCTGGGCACGGGTCACTGCATTGGGAGCCACATCAAAAACGCGAGCGGCGGTAGTGGTATGAATGTCTTGGCCTTCTTGAAAAGCAGCGACCATAGCAGGATCTTTACTCAAAGCTGCAATGATGCGGAGTTCAATTTGAGAATAGTCCGCAGCGAGCAAGACATGATCGGTATCTTTGGCAATAAAGGCTTTCCGAACCTCTTGTCCCCTCGGGGTACGAATCGGGATGTTTTGAAGGTTGGGGTTGTTGCTGCTTAACCGCCCAGTGGCAGCGACCGCTTGGTTATAAACCGTATGCACACGTCCAGTTTTAGGATTGATTTCCTGAGGCAGTGCAGTCACATAGGTGTTTTGTAGTTTTTGAAGAGAACGCCATTCCAAAATATGGGCAACAATACGATGGTCTTTGGCTAGATAGGACAATACGTCTTCAGCGGTAGAATATTGCCCGGTTTTGGTTTTTTTTGGCTTATCCACCAGTTTAAGCTTGTCAAATAAAATAGGACCTAGCTGCTTGGGAGACGCTAAGTTAAATCTTTCCCCCGCTTGTTCGTAAATCCCTTTTTCCAAAGCGTCAATATCGGTTTGTAGCTGTATGGACAATTCATTCAAAAAGGGTGTGTCAAGGCAAATGCCTTCGGCTTCCATGGCGGTTAATACTGGAACCAAGGGCAATTCGACAGTATCAAAAAGTTCTTGAGTACCCCCGCTTGCTAATTCCTGACTAAAATGCTGTTTGAGTTGAAAAGTAACATCGGCATCTTCCACTGCATATTCGGTTTGTTGGGCAATGGGAACTTCTCGCATGGAACGCTGGTTTTTTCCTTTTTTACCGATAAGTTCGGTGATGGATTGCGGACGGTACTGGAGATAGGTTTCTGACAATACATCCATATTGTGACGCATATCCGGATTGATCAGGTAATGCGCAATCATGGTATCGTAAATCGGTGCGGCTACTTTGATTCCGTATTTGAGAAGCACCTTGATATCGTATTTTAGATTGTGTCCAATTTTCTCGATACCGGGATGGTCAAAAAAAGCTTGGAATTGTTGAACAATTGCTTGGCAAGTGTCAAAGTCCTGTGGTAAGACCAAGTAATACCCTTTCCCTTTTTCCCATGAAAAAGCAATACCCACCAGTTCGGCTTGTAAGGCATCTAACCCGGTAGTTTCTGTGTCAAAGCAAACGCTTTTTTGTTCCAACAATTTTTGGAGCAAGAGGAGTTGTCCTGCGGGACTATCAATGGTCTGATACCAGTGCTCCACGGCATCAAGGGCACTTTTATTTTCGATGGATTCCGTTCCGGCTCCGGGTTGGTTGAAGAGGTCAAATCCCCCGCTGGCAGGGACTTCTTTTTTCGGGCTGGAAGCAGCCACTTTAGCTATTGGCTCGTCAGAAAAGATCTTATTGAAATTGTCCTGCATTCGTCGGAACTCCAATTCTTCAAACAATTTTCCCACGGTTTCCGTATCGGGTTTCGATAAGGTATAAGCTTTTGCATCAAAAGTCACTGGGACGTCCAAGAGAATGGTTGCCAATTCTTTTGAAAGCAAACCAAGTTCTTTGTTGGCCTCTATTTTTTCTTTAATCTTTCCTTTGAGTTGGTCGGTATTATCAAGCAACGCTTCCATGCTACCAAATTCTTTCAAGAATTTTTTAGCGGTTTTGTCGCCCACTCCAGGGAGGCCAGGAATATTATCCACCGCATCTCCCATCATTCCGAGGTAATCAATAACCTGTTCAGGTCTTTCCACCTCAAATTTTTCTTGCACTTCTGGAATACCCCAAATCTCAATACCGTTGCCCATTCGTGCTGGGCGGTACATGAAGATATGTTCGGATACCAACTGGGCAAAATCTTTATCGGGAGTTACCATATAGGTGTCAAAGCCTTCACTTTCAGCTTGTTTGGCCAAGGTGCCAATAATGTCATCTGCTTCGTAACCTTCTTTAACCACAACGGGGATATGCATGGCTTCGAGCAGTTGCTGAATGTAGGGAATGGAAATTTGAATGGCCTCGGGGGTTTCGTCTCGATTGGCTTTGTAGTCAGTAAAAAGCTCGGTACGAACATGTGACCCACCTTTGTCAAAACAGACCGCTAGATGGTCGGGTCGTTCGCGCTTGATCACATCCAACAGAGAATTCATAAATCCCATTATGGCCGAAGTGTCCATGCCTTTGGAGTTGATGCGAGGATTTTTGATAAAGGCATAATAACCTCTAAAAATCAAAGCATAGGCATCAAGTAGAAAGAGTCGTTTTGGAGTGGCCATGGCGCAAAATTTTTCTAAAATACTCTTTTCTTGGGGGAAAAAAAGCACCCTATCCCTCCTTTTTAAACACTATTTGATCTAAGCGTTCCACAAGGCGTTCTGGCGTTAAGCCTTGTTTATCATAAAGAATTTCTGTTTTTCCTTGTGGGACAAAGCAGTCATCAATTCCTAGTGCTGCTATAGGAATGCCATACTCTTGCTCTTGTGCCCATTCTTGTATAGCGCTGGCAGCTCCGCCTTGACGTGTACCGTCTTCAACGACGACAACTTGTTGGTGTTTTTGAAAAACCTCATGGAGAAGCGCTCCATCCAACGGTTTGATAAATGTAAGGTCATAGTGGCTCCAAGCAGTTACATTTTTAAGTTGATTGAGGGCTGCTTGGCAATTGTGTTTGAGGGGCCCGACACTAATAAGAGCGTAGGATTTTCCTTTCTTAAGAATTCGTCCTTTCCCCCAAGGGACTTTTTTGAAGGGTTTTTCCCAATCTATTTGATTGGTGTACCCACGTGGATAACGAATGGCAACAGGGCCCTGGGGAGTTTCTTGAAGAGTGTATAGAAAGTTCCGCAGTTGCTCTGCATCTGAGGGCGCGATAAGGGTCATGTTGGGAAGGCTTCTCAAAAAGCTGATATCAAACACCCCATGATGTGTGGGACCATCGTGGCCTACCAAACCGGCGCGGTCAATACAGAAAATCACGGGAAGATTTTGCAGGGCGATATCGTGAATCAATTGATCATAAGCCCGCTGTAAAAAGGTGGAGTAGATAACAACAAAAGGTTGTAGGTCAGCAGAGGCGAAACCCGCGGCCAATGTCAGCGCGTGTTGCTCTGCAATCCCTACGTCAAAAGCTCTTTCCGGATATCGTTTGAAGAACTCACTCAATCCACTTCCGGTTACCATGGCTGGTGTGATTGCTACGAGTTTTTTATTGGTTTCTGCCAAGGCAACCAAACTTTTACCGACGACTTCTTGATATTTTGGACTGTTCCCTTTAGCAGCACGATTGATTTTTCCTGTAAGCGGATCAAATTTCCCAGGGGCATGATAGCGTACTTGGTCTTTTTCAGCTTCGGCCAAGCCTTTGCCTTTGGTAGTGACGATATGTAGTATCCGAGGCCCATTCAAGGCAGCCATTTCGGATAATTTACTAAGTAAAAGGGGAAGGTCGTGTCCGTTGATTGGGCCGCTGTAGGGAATATTCAACGCTTGAAAAAGATTGGTGCTTGGGGTGTTTTTGATTTTAATTTTTTCAAAATAGACTTTTAGGGCACCCACACTGGAATCAATACTTTGGGCATTGTCGTTGAGAACAACTAGGACATTAGCCTTTGTGGTTCCTAGATGATTGAGGGCCTCAAAAGCCATTCCGCTCGCGATGGAAGCGTCGCCAATAACCGCAACATGATGCTGGTTGGAATTTCCTTGAAGCCTTGCAGCTAGCGCCATGCCCAATGCTGCCGAAAGGGAGGTGCCAGCATGACCCGTCCCAAAACTATCGTGCGGGCTTTCGTCCCTACTAGGAAATCCACTCAGACCGCCCCATTGGCGGTTGCTGTCAAAGGCAGTATTGCGACCCGTAAGGAGCTTGTGGCCATAGGCTTGATGTCCTACATCCCAAATGATCTTGTCATTGGGGCTCGTAAAGACGGTATGCAATGCCACGGTCAGTTCTACGGTGCCTAAGCTCGCTCCGAGGTGGCCTTCATTTTTGGCTACTACGGCAATAATCCGTTCACGAAGCTCCCCGCATAACTGTAGTCTTTCCGTATCGGAAAGCGTTTTGACGTCCTCGGGGGAGGTGATTTTTTCGAGTAGCATGTCCCAAAGATAGGGCATCCACCCGTGGGTCTTGCATTTTTGTATTTTTACGGAATGGAAATGCTTTTGGACGACTCGTATTTTATGAAACAGGCTTTGGTAGAAGCCCAAAAAGCCTATGAAAAGGACGAGGTTCCTGTAGGGGCTGTGGTGGTAATTCAGCAAAAAATCATTGCTCGTGCGCACAATTTAACGGAACAACTCCACGATGTAACGGCACATGCGGAAATGCAAGCCATTACTTCAGCAGCCAATTATCTCAATGGGAAATATTTGAAAGGATGTACGCTCTATGTGACCTTAGAGCCTTGTGTGATGTGTGCGGGGGCTTTGTATTGGAGTCAATTAGAGCGGGTGGTTTTTGCGGCAGCGGATCCAAAACGGGGTTTCGTTTCGGCTGGAATAGGGCTGCACCCTAAAACGCTTTACAGCCAGGGTGTGATGGAAACAGAAGCCCTCGATTTGATGCAGCAGTTTTTTATTGGCAAAAGAGGGTAAAAAAAAAGCGCCTCGAAAGGCGCTTTCAGCAGTTTGTATATATATTATAAGAGCTTAATCTGAGAAGCTTGCTTCCCTTTTTTACCGTCTTCTTCTACATACTCAACTTTGTCACCCTCATGGAGTGTCAACCCGTCTAGGGCTGTAACGTGAACGAATACGTCGTCTCCCGACTCATCGTTTGTAATGAAACCAAATCCTTTGGACTCATTGAAAAATTTAACTGTACCAGTCATATTGTTATTTACTAATTTGCCGCAAGGTACGCCAATTAATTGGAGGGCAAGGCTTTTCGGCTTATTATTCCTGTTTTTTTTTGGAACGCATTTTTTCCATGTTTTCCGGTGTTAGGGTATAGTCTGATAGGGATTTGCCTTTCCAGCGATGGTATAGAAAAAGCGGTAGGTAGATAAATACAGCTCCTAAGACCGAAAAACCAATGATTTTCTCACCCAAAGCATAGTCTTGTGTACGGGTGTAGAAGCCGAAAGCTAGTCCACCCAACCAGGAAAAAAACAAAAGATGAAGTACTACTTTCACACCTCGTCTTTGGGTTGAATCACAAGTGCAAGTTCATCCAATTGAACGGCATCAATACTTGTAGGGGCATCAATCATCAAATCGCGTCCACTATTGTTTTTTGGGAAAGCGATAAAATCACGGATGGTTTCCTGTCCTCCTAAAATAGCCACCAAACGATCAAGTCCAAAAGCAATACCACCATGTGGTGGCGCTCCATATTGAAAAGCATCCATTAAAAAGCCAAATTGCGCTTGAGCTTCTTCAGGGGTAAAACCGAGAAGGTCAAACATCTTTTGCTGTAAATCAGCATCGTGGATTCGGATGGAACCGCCCCCAATTTCATTTCCATTAAGCACCAAGTCATAGGCATTGGCTTTTACCTTCCCTGGATCCGTCGCAAGAAGTTCAATCTCTTCTGGTTTTGGAGCGGTAAAAGGGTGGTGCATGGCATGGTAGCGTTGGCTTTCTTCATCCCATTCTAAAAGAGGAAAGTCTGTTACCCATAGGGGTACAAAGACGGTGGGGTCACGCAATTCCAATCGTTCTGCCATCTCCATTCGCAAGGCACTGAGCTGGCTTCGGGTGCTGTCTTTGGCTCCGGCCATCACGAGCATTAAGTCACCGGGATGAGCTCCAGTAGTTTCTGCCCAAGCACTGAGGTCTTCAGCAGTAAAAAATTTATCCACTGAAGATTTGAAACTCCCATCAGCATTGTATTTGGCCCAGACCAGACCCAAAGCTCCTATTTGAGGTCGCTTGACCCAGTCGATTAGACCGTCAATTTGTTTACGAGTATACTCAGCGGCTCCGGGAACGGCAATTCCTACCACGAATTCTTGGCTGTCAAAAACACCAAAGCCTTTGCCTTTCGCCACAGCATTCATTTCGGTAAATTCCATTCCAAATCGTATGTCGGGTTTGTCGTTACCAAAGCGACGCATCGCTTCTTCGTAGGGCATGCGCGGAAATTCCCCAACGTCAACGCCGTGAATATTTTTTATCAAATGGCGCGTAAGCCCTTCAAATTGATCCAGAATATCGTCTTGCTCCACAAAGGTCAATTCGCAGTCAATCTGGGTGAACTCTGGTTGGCGATCCGCGCGAAGGTCTTCGTCTCGAAAGCACTTTACAATCTGGAAATATTTATCCATTCCTCCCACCATCAGCAATTGCTTGAAGGTTTGAGGTGACTGTGGAAGCGCATAGAATTCCCCTTTGTGCATACGCGATGGGACTACAAAATCTCGAGCCCCTTCAGGGGTTGATTTGATCAGATAAGGGGTTTCTACTTCTACAAAATTGGCCTCGGAAAGATAGTTGCGTACGGCAAGAGTTACTTGGTGACGAAACAATAAATTGTCTCGGACGGGCTTTCTTCGGATATCCAGATAGCGGTATTGCATTCGTAGTTCTTCTCCACCGTCAGTTTTATCTTCAATGGTAAATGGGGGGGTGCTAGAAGTATTCAGAATGTGAAGTTGATCGGCTAAAATTTCAATATCCCCAGTATTCATATTGGGGTTTTTGGATTCTCGCTCAATGACCTCCCCTCGGATTTGGATTACAAATTCACGACCCAAGCTTTGCGCTTGTTCAAAGACAGCTTTTGGAGTACGTCCCGAATCAAAAATGATTTGGGTGATACCATAGCGATCGCGAAGATCTACCCATAGCATAAATCCTTTGTTTCGGGTTTTTTGAACCCATCCGGCTAGGGTAACTTGGTGCCCAACCTCAGCAAGGCCTAAAGCACCACAATTGTTTGTTCGAAGCATAGTAGTTTCTAATTCTCGGCTAAGGTATTAAGTTCTTTTGGCTTTCGGAATGCTTGAATCCGCAATTTCAATCGATAAATAAGGAAAAAACAAGCAGGAACGATAACCAAGGTTAAGAAAGTGGCAAAGGTCAATCCAAAAATCACCGTCCAAGCCAAAGGTCCCCAGAAAATCACATTGTCTCCACCGATATAAATTTTGGCATTCCACTCACTTACCAAAGAGAAAAAGTTGATGTTGAGTCCAGTGGCCAAGGGAATCAACCCTAAGATCGTGGTGATCGCAGTAAGTAATACCGGGCGCAATCGCGCCACACCACCACCAATGATGGCCTCTCGAACTTCGGCACGCGGAAGGAGTTGATCATAGGGCAAGCCTAGGTCTTCTTTGCGTCGAGCAATCAAAAGCTGGGTGTAGTCTATCAAGACCACTCCATTATTAACAACAATTCCCGAAAGTGAAATGATTCCCATCATGGTCATCATGATTACAAAAGGCATCCGGAAAATGCTGATTCCGTAAAGCACTCCTGTAAAACTCAAGAAGATAGATAGGAGAATAATCAAGGGATTGGAGATGGAGTTGAATTGCAGAACAAGCAAGAATAGAATCAAACCAAGAGCGGTGAATAAGGCTCCTGTCAAAAAGTTCATATTGGTTTCCTGCTCGGCAATCTCTCCCGTAAATTCATAGGCTACCTCATTGGGCAGTTGGGTGTACCCCGTCAGGCTTTGCTTAATATTATCCACTACTTCGTTGGCGTTGTATCCAGCAAGAACGGCAGAGTAAAGGGTTACTACGCGACGGAGGTCTTTGTGTTTGATAGCACTAAAAGAGGTTGTGTTTTTCAAGTTTGCGACAGCACTCACTGGAATTTCTTTGATACGACCACTGGCTTGATCGCGGAACACGACGTATTGATCGAGGAGTACTTCCGTATTTTGGCGCTCTTCTTCATCAAAACGGACATTGATATCATAGTCCTCTCCGTTTTTCTTGTAGATTCCTGCTTTTTCGCCAAACAACGCTCGTCGTAGCTGTTGTCCGATTTGTCCTGCGGTAACGCCGAGACTTCCAGATTTGCGGCGGTCAATTTCAACGGCCAGTCCAGGCTTGCTTTTGTTGACATCAATCTTGAGTTCTTCTACTCCTGGAATGTTCTCTAAGTTGAGGTAGGTACGCATATTTTCAGCCTCAAAAATCAACTGATCGTAATCCTCACCGCTGATTTCAATATTGACAGGGTAGCCAGCGGAGGGGCCTGCACCTGTTTTTTCTACAGAAATGGCAATTCCCGGGAATTTGTTTTTTAGTGCCTGTTGAATCTCCATACGCATGGTTTCGGAAGACAAACCGCGACGGAATTTAAACTCCGTCATCGTAAGGGTGATTTTGGCCTTGTGGGGCATGTCCTGATCTCCGCCCCGGTCTGTTTCAGGGTTTTGCGCACCCGCTCCAACAACAGCGACGTTGGAATCAATCATAAAATTGGTGTCCCCGTCTTGGTATTTTTCATTGTCGATTATTTTTCTGACTTCTTCTTCAATACGTTTTGCTGTGGTGTTGGTTTTGTCAATGGAAGTTCCTTCGGGATATTCTGAGTAAATCAGAATTTGCTGTGGCTCGTTTTCAGGGAAAAACTCCACCTTGGGTGCTGCAAGACCCAAAATGATGAAGGAAGAAAAGAGCAATCCGATGGTGCCGAATAAAAACAAATAGGGCTTGCGACCCGTCAGGGCAAAGGTTAAGGCACGACGGTAACGATTTTCTAGGGTTACCAGTGTATGGGATTGGAAGTAAACCGCCCATCGTTTGATGAAGAACTTATAGGCCCAAAACAAGGCAGTAGTTAACAACATGAGTGTTCCCAATGCACGAAGTGTTCCGACATTAAAAATTAAAATAAGCCCCAATCCTCCCAATATAAGGGTGAGTCGCCAAAGACCTTTTTGACTGAGTTCACGATCGCCCACTTCCATAAAACGCGACACTAGTACGGAGTTGAAAAAGATGGCTACAAATAAGGAGGATCCCAAAACGATGGAAAGTGTCATGGGGAAGAAAATCATAAACTCACCCATCAAACCAGGCCAAAAGCCAAGCGGTAAAAAGGCCGCAATGGTGGTTGCTGTGGAAATAATAATTGGATAGGCGATTTCACCAATACCTTTTTTGGCAGCTTCAATAGCACTCATCCCTTCTTTTTCCATCAAGCGATAGGCGTTCTCAATAACCACAATTCCGTTGTCCACGAGCATTCCCAATCCCATGATGAGTCCAAAAAGAACCATCGTATTAATTGTATTCCCTAAGAAATCCAAAATCATAAAGGACATAAACATGGACATGGGAATCGCAAAACCGACAAAAAGAGCATTGCGGAAACCAAGGAAAAACATCAATACAGTAATAACCAATAATACTCCAAAGATGATATTGTTGGCCAAGTCGCTTACAATGTTTTTGGTCGTATTGGATTGATCGTTTGAAATTTCAACATCAATAGACGAAGGAAATTCATTCGAAACAGTCTTGTTGATAATAGTTCGTATTTCCTCTACCGTTTTAATTAGGTTTTTTCCACTGCGTTTTTTGACATCCAAAACGAGCGCCTTAATTCCTTTGGATCGAGCAAAAGAATTGATTTCTTTTTCTTTAAAACGGATATCGGCGATATCACCTAGATAGACGATTCCATTTTGGGTTTTGACGACTACTTCTGCAAGGTCTTCAGGGGCTTCAATTTCTCCCAATACGCGGATGTTTCTTCGAAGACCATCACCGACAACATTTCCAGCAGAGATGGTGCTGTTTTCCCGGCGAATCGCGTTAATAATGTCATCGAAAGAGATGGTTGCGGCAGCTATTTTCATCAAATCCACAGCAATTTCTACTTCAAAATCCTGAACTCCTCGAAGGGCAACTTCCTTGACATCAGGCATTTGCTCAATACGATCTTGTAATAATTCACCATAGTTTTTGAGTTCCTCAATTGGAAGGTCACCCGATAGGCCTACATTGAGAATTGGTATTTCCTCAGAAAGGCTAAACTCAAAAGCGGTAGGTTCAATTTTAGCACCATTAAAGGTGGGCCAATCGGCAGATGAAACAACATTGTCAATTTTGTCTTGTACCTTTATTTTGGCACTTTCCTTAGTGATGTTTTCATCGAACTCAACGGTGATCAGGGAGAAGTTTTCCAAAGAAGAGGAGGTGATTTTCACCAAATTGGGAACCCCCTTAAGCTCTTCCTCCAAAGGATCGGTAATGAGGCGTTCCATATCCTCCGGGGTATTTCCTGGAAATACAGAGCTGACAAAGACTTCGTTGGTATTAATTTCAGGGTAGTTTTCTCTAGGCATGTTTAAATATGCTGAGATCCCCAAAAAGAAAAACAGCCCAATGATGACATAGATCACTGTAGCGTGATCAATCGCCCAAGACGAGAGACCAAATTCTTTGAGTTTAGATGATTTTTTCATGTGCGTATACCTCCCTAGGAGTTAATGATTTTGATCAATTGCTGGTCTTTGGCAAGGCGAACCCCTTCTTGAAGGATACGATCGCCAGCCTCGAGCCCGTTAATGATTTCTAATTTGTTGTTTGCCTCAGTTCCGGTTTCAATAAACGTTTTAATGGCTTTGTAGGTGTCTTTTTCATCGGCAATAGGTTTCAATACAAAAACATAACTTCTTCCGTCTTGATTCTTTAAAATATTCTTTAATGGAACCAATAAGGCCTCAGGATTCGTATAGTCATTGAGCAATACCTGAGCGGTCATATTAGGTTTCAAATTTCCTTCTTTGTTGTCCAAATCAATTTCAACACGGAAAGAACGGTTGTTAGGGTTGATATAGTTCCCTACGAGTGATACTTTAGAAACCCATTGTTTTCCTAGAACGGGGACATCGACTTTGGCTTGGGAATTCTTTTGAATGTTGGGAAGGTGTTTTTCTGGAATTTCACCAGCTACTTGCATTCTATCAAGATTAACAAAACGTAAAATAGGAGTGGCTCCGGGGGCGAGGTTGGCTCCTTTGTCGGCAATAATATGATCTACAATCCCATCAAAAGGAGCGCGGATTTGAGTTTTGGCGACCTGATCTTGCATTTGGGAAACGCTTTTTTGAAGTGTCTTGTAAGCCGTTTTTGCTTGTAGGTATTGAATTTCCGAACCGATCTTTTGATCCCAAAGTTTCCCTTGACGTTCATAGGTGGTTTTGGCCAATTCCAATTGCAAGCGTAGTTGCTCCAATTGATCTTGCATCCCACCATCACTGAGTCGAACCAAAAGTGTCCCTTTTTTTACTCGTTGTCCTTCTTTTACGTAGATGGCTTTTAAAAGACCGGGTAGCTCGGGATATAAGACTAGATTTTGATCGGTGTCAATGGTTCCTTGGAAGCTTACGTAATGTTTGAATTCTTGAGGAGTAATCAACATATCCGTGCCTAAGAGTAATTTCTTTTCTGAGTTTTGACTTCGGATCGCCGCATCAAGCTGGTCAATGTCTTGTTTGAGACTATTGAGCTCTTTTTGCTTTTGCGTTTTCAGGTTTTGAATATCGGCTAAAGAGCCATTGGTGATCAGTTCGTCAATATTAACAGGAACTTCTCCACCACATTGGGTGAGTAGCATAAGACTGAATAGAAAGAGATATTTTTTCATGGCATTTTTATTTCGGAGTATTGGTGAGGGTTTCGAGTTTGGTCTTGGCATCAATAACCGCTTTCATAGATTGCAGGTATTGATTTTGGATACTGTACAACTGTTGCTGCGCTTGTCGAAGTTCAAAGCTACTGCTGATCCCTTCTAAAAATTTGATTTTATTTTTCTGTTCAATACGTTCGGCCAGAGCTAAATCCTCTTTGGAGGTAGCATAGGTTTTTAAGGCTAGATTCAGATCATTGAGGGCCATTTCCAATTCAATCATAAGGCGATTACGGGTATCCGATACGCGAATTTCGGCTTGTTCCACGGCCAGTTTGGCTTTTTGGGTTTTAGCCGACCGCATGAGGGAACTGAAAATAGGCACTTGTAAATTGAGTCCTAATAGAGAAGAACCAAACCATTTTTGGTTGGAATCGGTAAAACTGAATTCATTACTATTCCCCGTGTAAGTACCATTCAGAAAAGCCGATAATCGCGGAAGCGCTTTTGACTTCTCATAACGATAAAGCAAAGTTTCAGACGTACGATCGTTTTGAGCAAATTTCAAATCGACATTGTTTTCGATGTCTAGTTCATTGGGACCCATGGTTTCCAGTATTTTTAGGGCAACCAATTCTTCCAAGGATTGTTCCAAGACAAGATTTTCTGCTTCCGGCATTCCAAGAATCCACTTAAGCATGTCAAGTGTAATGATTTTTAGATTGTTGGCGTATTTGAGTTGGGTGTCAATTCGTGATAGGGTAAGAGCTAGTTGTTCTGCGTTTTCTTCTTCGGCAAAGCCATTGGCAACAATCTTTTTTGTTTCCTCCAGGGTTTGTTCCAGATTGGCTTTGTTTTTGGCAAGGATGGCTGCGTTTTCGCGT
>Ga0206677_10000302_pt1 | contig 46277 bp, 40 predicted proteins | sample M130m12015metaG_FD_155475 | JGI IMG/M metagenome (GOLD analysis project Ga0206677, IMG submission 155475) | Ammonia-oxidizing marine archaeal communities from Monterey Bay, California, United States - M1 30m 12015 | ecosystem: Environmental > Aquatic > Marine > Intertidal zone | place: USA...
TCGATGTTGCTCCTGTGGCCTTCCCTGGCGAACTCCATCGCGTCCTCGTCACCGGCCAGGTGGATTCGCTCCCTGATTGGATGGTCGAGCGAATGGTTGAGGGTGGGTTCATTCTTGCACCAATGGGACCGAAGATGAGTCAGCAACTGATGAAAATGGAACTCCAAGAAGGCGAACTCATGCCGACTGATCTTGGACCCGTATCCTTTGGCCCTGTTGATGTCAGGCAAGGGGAGCCTGGACCAATGAACGCTGATGAACTGGCTGATATGATTGAATTGACCATCCAAACATGCGAAGATTTGGGATTGATTGAAGACGATGAACGCCATGCTATGCAGGATTTGATTGTCAATTTGAGAAACCTACCCGCCGATTTACCACCTCCCGGGGAAGGGGCAATACCAATGGAAGAACATCCGATGATTCAACTCATGTGGGAGGCAGCCCCCTCATTTTTCAGACTCTGGCCAATGTTGCAAACGATGATTCAGCCGAACCTTGCACAACCAGGGGCAGAAGATTGGGACGATTTCGAACACAACGATGATTCGGATTTTGAACTCTAGTGGGAAAACCTCGAGACCACAGGCCTATGAAGAAGGGCTCGTTAGTTGATACATGGCTGGTGGACTAGACGGGGAGATTTCAAAACTCCGTCACAAGGACGTGCGGCAACGAAGGCGTGCTGTTCGGGTTCTGTTTGACACTGACCTCCCTCGAGCATTGGACGGTTTCATCCCCCTGCTTGACGATCACGATCCATGGTTCCGCTCAAAGGCACTCGATGCCCATCGGCGGTGGGCCCCCTCCCTAGGTCCATCTGCCCTAAAGAAACTTGCAGAACACCGCTCTATAGAGGCGAAACGTTGCGCAGCAAACCTTCTTTCGGAGTTCAAAGAAGATGTAACTGAAGTCGCCCTCTTGCTTGTGGATGACGAAGACCTGACATGCCGGAGAAAAAGTGCTGCTGCCCTGCTAAACGGGCCATCGGCTGAAACCTATGTTGAGCGGTTCTTCGCCTCCGATGACGCCTACCTTCGTCGACTTGCAGCATTGAGTTCTGGAGCTGATGCGTCGCTTCGTCGCCAAGGAATTGAAGACACAAACGCCTCCGTCTGTGAAGCGGCCTTGCAAGCCATGGAAGAACGGGGTGAACCATTGGATGAAGCGGCATTGGTCCTTCTGATGGAGCGTGGAATAAATGGTTCTGCACTCATCCAATCCGCGATTGACAACCACGGAGACGCACTTGTCACCTTTGCTCAATCCGTAAAGGGCCCAACCCTGAAAAAATTCGTAGCAGCCTTGAGAGAACAATGCACTGCGGTGGATGATGATCCGATTAAAACCCTGATTCAGGCAAAAGAATACATCGTAATTGGGCGATGGCTCCAAGGCATGCGAGGCACAGAATTTGACCAATTGCGCTGGAAACTCATCCGAGACCCAACAATTGATCAAATTGAGCGAAGCAGATGGATTGAACGACTCATCGGGCGGTGTGACGAACTACCTTTGGTGGAAGAAGCAAGGCAGTTCATATCCGAAGAGCACCCTGAATTGCTAATTGAAGCGGCACAGAACCTTTCTACTGCCTACGATAAACTCGGGTTATGAGCCCCCCTCCGTCCGGTATCCGTTTCCAAATCGATGCGACTGAAGGCTCGACTCGACGCCTCCATGTTGGTTTAGAAATTGACGGCCCTTTCACTTCCAAAACATTGACTTTACATTTCCCACGCTGGGTCCCAGGTTCCTATTTTTTGAGGGAGCCTATTCAGCACATGACTGAGTTTGAAGCAACCTCCGAAGATGGAGCCCTCCTCACGTTCAATCGTCATAATGTCGATGCAATGCGAGTGAGGGTACCTGAAGGTACATCAAAACTTACGATTCGATACAAACTTCTGGCCGATGACCTATCGGTTCGCTCCAACCACCTTGATGAAGGCCACCTCCATATGATGCCCCCCTTCACCTGGTTTTTACCAACCCAAGGCATTGATTCACAGCGGATCGACCAGGCCCATACGGTTGAGGTTCACGCTCCTTCGTCATGGACACCAGCAACTCAGTATGAACTTGTTAAATCGTCGACAGGAAAGGGAAGCCTCACAGCAAATGACGGCACAACCCATCTGTTCACGGTTCCAAACAGGGATGAATTGCTGGACGGAATCGTGGAGATCAACCCGTACCCAATACAGACGTGGAAGGTCGATGGCCGAACGCATCACCTCAAGTTGTGGGACAGTGGCAACCATCCGATTGACGAGGGCATGCTTGCACGATTCAAACTCGACATGGACCGAATCGTCAAGGAGCACCATGCGTTGTTCGGCATACCTTCATGGGACAACTACGTGACTGTCATCCAACTGACTGAACATTCTCGTGGCGGTCTTGAACATCTCAACTCACAGACATCGATGCTACCGAGGCAATGCCTCATGCCTGGTCACGATGATGCTTATCGAGACCTTGTCAGTCTTTTCAGCCACGAATACCTTCACCAATGGAATGTCAAACGCCTCCGACCTCGGAATTTCTTGGATTACGATTTGCAGCGCGAAGGCCACTCTGACCTGTTGTGGTGGTTCGAGGGCGGCACTTCTTGGCTTGGAGACATGCTTTGCGTTCGATCGGGCGCATGGACCGAAGAGGATTGGAGGAAGGATTTCCTCCGCAAGATGAAGCGGCATACCGGACGCAATGGAATGGCCTATGAATCGCTGACAGAATCGAGCCATGATGCGTGGATTCACCTCTACCGAGGTCATGCCTTTTCTCGAGAAACTCAAATTTCCTATTATCTTGAAGGAGAACTGACGATAATGGAACTCGACATGGAGCTTCGAAAGCGTTCCAAAGGAGCCAATGGCGTGTGCGACCTCATGGCATTGTTATGCGAACGTCATGCACTGGAATGTGAGCCGACGATGCGGTTAGGCGTCACACATGGCGACATTCGAAGAGCACTCACATCGATGAAGGGTGGAGGACGTCTTGGCGCCATGCTCGATCGAATGGTCAACCGGAAGCAAGCGCCTGACATGGAACGAACGATGGCATATTTTGGTCTCAAGCTCGAGCCTGAACATCCGATCAAAGAAGGTGAAGTACAACCTGCTTGGCTTGGACTTAACCTTTCAATGAAGGCTGGTAAAGTAACTGTAAGCACCCATATGTCTGCAAGCCCACTAAGATTGATACTCATGCCTGGTGACGAAATCATCGCCATTGATGGCAGGCGAACATCGAGCACGAAGTCCCTCGAGTCGGCCCTCAAAGGCAAGATTGATCGTGAAGTCAAGATAACTTACGCCCATGAAGGGATACTTCACACATGCTCAATAGCACTCCCTGCTGCACCACGAAACAATGTGAAACTATCAGGTAAAGGAAACCAAAAGTGGCGAGATTACATCGCCACAAGGCAAGAGAAGTGAGTGAGCACCAATTTCCGCCGAAGCGGAAAGGGTGCGGCCCCAATTCGAAAGAATTGGTACAATCAACCGTTGCAGTCGCAACAATTGTTTCATCGAACTGTTGTCTGATGAGTGTTGAGAGCCTCTTGGCTTCAATTCGAACAGCCTTCGCTATGTTCAACTGTCTGGGTTTTCTTTCTTGAACGCTGCCAATTTCGCTTCGTATTCTTCTTTACTTAGACCGTGCCATCCTTGGCACATTCCAGTTGGCGATCGTCCGCATCCACATTTACTCATGATGTCTTTCCTCCTTGTCCAAACCAATGTGCCTCCATATTAAACACAAAAAGTAACGGTTCCAAGACTTCAGTACCACAGTCGATACTAGAAGGTTGATAACCGTCTGGTAGTTGGTCTATTTATGCAACCAGTCAACGAAAAACCAGCATGCCTCAAGAGTTCCAACCAAAGAATGATCGACCTTCTTGGAAAATCTCATGTCTTAGAACTCCACTATTTCTTGTTTAAAAGTGGGGGGCCTGTTCGGTTCAACGAACTGAGACGTGAACTCTCAATCACGGCTACGACGTTGAGCAGAAGACTCGAAGAATTCGCAGTATTGGGTCTTGTTGAGCGGGAAGTGTTTGCAGAGGTGCCCGCCCGCGTCGAATACTCCCTATCGCAGAAGGGGTTATCGCTTGGACCGGTGTTGCGCCACTTATTCACTTGGATCCAAGAGAATGAAGGAGTTTGACTTATTCTGCTTCACCAACTGGTGAAGTTGGAGCCATTTGTGCTAAGACCTCCAATGGAACATGGATTGGAGGCAAATGATCTGCAATACGGTGGCGGCTCGTTTTTGGCGGGAATACATCACTGGAGAGGCTCATTGCAATGACCTCCTCTTTGGTAAGCGAATCAATCTTGGCAGCGGGCCAAACGTCCACTTCAATGGTGTCATCATCCAGATAATCGACAGCAATCACAGGAATCCGTGCCAGCTTCAGTTCACCTGCAATGGAATATCGATGGTGTCCATCAAGGATAGCGCCCGTCTTCTTGTCGACGATGAGAGGTTTCGTGTAGCCACCCCATCGTTTGGTCATATCGAGCAACTTATCTCGATTCCGAGGCTTAATTTCTTCATGTGGTTTTAGCCACTCAACCGGTACCAGTTGGACATCTTCCTCTTCCCACATTACCACATCCGAACGGCTTGTGTGCGATAATGCTATTCATCAAGCGTCCATCGTTCCATTCGGAAGGAAGCCCATGTCATCAAACCAAGAGGCGTTTCCCCTTCCCTCCTTGGGTGACGCACACAATGCTCCGCTCCCGGAGCAATTGGTGGAATGGGTCAATCGATTGCCAAACGACATCAATTCAATTATCACGAAAATTGCCGAAGCAGGTGGAGGTGTTTGGATCGTGGGCGGGGCCGTCCGAGATGCACTTCTAGGCCTCGAGGACGAAGATATCGATCTCGCAGTGAGCCTACCACCTGAAAAAATGCTGGAATTATTCCCTAATGCCCTCCCTACAGGAATTGCTTTCGGGACGCTCACGCTCAGAGGAGAAGAGGGCCGTTTTTACGAAGCCACAACGCTGCGAACCGAATCAGAATACAATGACGGTCGAAGACCCGAGGTTGTTAATTTTGGAACATCGTTGCTTGGAGATTTGGAGCGACGGGATTTCACATTCAATGCAATGGCCATTGATGCAAGGAGGCATCTTCTTCACGACCCCTTTAACGGGCAAGGCGACCTTGAGAAACAACGAGTAAGAGCGGTAGGACAAGCGTATCAACGCCTCTCAGAGGATGGCCTGCGCATCCTTCGAGCCTACAGGTTCCTCGATCGAGGTGAGGCGGGCGTTTGGCGGTTCGACCCCGAACTCTCTGAGGCACTCCTTCAACATCGAAGCATGCTATCAGGGGTAACGAATGAACGCATTTGGATGGAATGGCAGAAGATTCTCGCAGGACAAAACGCACCAGATGTCATCGAACGAATGGCCAGAGACGGCGTTTTAGACCGGTTCTTGCCAGGCAAGTGGAGTGGACAGGCTCACAGAATGTTCGCACAGCGGCATTCACTTTGCTCAACCCTTAATCCGCTTGAGCGGTTTGCACTCCTTCTCGCAGAGAATGATTCTATAGAGGTTGAGCGCACACTCAAGCACCTCAAATTATCAAAGAAAGACCGAAAGAATGTGGAAACAATTCACCAACGATTTGGGCGCGTCCCAAAGAACACCCTTGCCGACCTTCGTGTGTATCGAAGCGTTTTGCAGAAGCGTTCCAAAAACCATCTCGAAATGGAGAAAGTGATTCGAGAATCTGGCCTCAAGATTCCTAAGATGGATTCTGTCAATTCAGAGGAAATCGACGTACTTCTCCACCGCTTGGAAGAGCTTGAACCATTGCGGGCAGGTGACGAGTCAATCGTTGATGGCCATTGGATCATGCAACGCACAGGACTGGGCAAGGGCATTGTCCTGGGCCGTCTAAAGATGTGGCTTCATCGCATTCAAATTGAGAGGGACTTAGCCGATAGCGATGCCGTTGAAGCGGCGCTCTGCAGTTTAAACTGGGAACATGCCAACGATGCCCACTGGCCGAAAGTCGAATTCTAGGGCGCGACGGCATTATCTTGATGTGAGAGAACGATTTGATTCGTCTTAAGGGGACCAATATGTCTGAATTCATGATGCAGCAAATCGAACAAAGAATGGCACAAAAGGGAATCGATCTCAATCTGCTCTCAGATGAAGAACTCGCAACTGTTGCAGTGCGTTTCCTTGGCGATGCACCGCCTGGCCATTTGCCTCGCGAGACAGTCATCTCCACCCTCCAAGATCAAAAGCCGATTCAAGAATGGGCCATGGGCATCAAGTCACGTGTTGCCGCCCAAGCTGCGGAGCGAATGACGGACGCAACGCGCAGCGCTGTGGACACGGCTCGCGAGACTTACCAGAAGAAGAGGGATGAAGATCCACGCCTCGCCGCGATTGCCAACAAGTTTGGCGAATGGTTGAGCGAATCCAATTACAACGCTGCTCAACTCACTGCTATGGCCGATTCAGACCAAGATGGCATCATAAGCAACGAAGAAATCTTGAACCTCATTCGAACAATGTCCAACGCCGACCCACCTGAATGGGTGGTTGAGTTGGTGGTCAAGCACATCGACAGCGACGGCAACGGCGCCGTTACGCTTGCCGAGTGGTGGGCCTTCCTCGAATCAATTGGCTTTGAAAACGTGACGCCAAAGATGCCGGAAGAACCAGTGCCTGTGGAAGAACCAGTGGCAGAGCCAACACCTGCCCCAACACCAGTCGCAGAACCAACACCTGCCCCGACACCTGCAGAAGTGGCACCAGTTGCGGCAGTGGCAAGCGTGGCTGCGGTTGCGGCAACAACAATGGCAGCAACCCCTGCTGAGCCACAACCTGTGGCCCCGGCACCCACAGCTGTGACGAGCGCCCCCGTAACCGAAACGGCACCAGAACAAGAAGCATCGACCGGGGGTTTGGATCACTTGAGCATCATCGAAGCACTTTCTGGTGCTCGCTTGCTTTCTGAATTCAACGAAATTGTTAGCCGTTCAACCATACAAACATCAACGATCAAAGTTGAGAAAACCGAGCGCTCACTCATGGCATCGGGTGAATATCGGGGCGGACAAACCATCACTGGAACCCTCGACGGTGGCGAACATGTCGTCACCATGCGATTCCCAGTGAGTGAAACTGAATTCATTGAAGGCCTCAAAGTGGGGCAAGTCGTCACCTCTGAAGGGAAGATCTACCGCTGGTCTGGCGCTTTGAAGCAAGCCAACCTTGAGTGCACGAATGCACGAATCGCTTGATCACTTGAGTGCACGGGCGATTACAATACGCTGCACTTCTTGAGTTCCTTCGTAGATTTGTGTAATCTTTGCGTCTCGGAAGAAGCGCTCAACCGGGAACTCCTTGGTGTACCCGTAACCACCCAACACTTGGATCGCTCGCTCAGTCACCCACATTGCAGTGTCACCGGCAAACAGTTTTGCCATGCTGGCTTCCTTGGAGTGCCGTGGCCCACCATGTTCGTAGTGCTGTTGTTTTACCCATGATGCTTGATAGATTAAGAGGCGGGATGCCTCAATCCGTGTAGCCATGTCAGCAAGGTAAGCCATGATCATCTGGTGATGTGCGATTGGCTTTCCGAACGCTTCTCGCTCGTGGGCGTACTTGAGGGCTGCTTCGTAAGCGCCTTGCGCAATGCCTAGGGCTTGGGCGGCGATTCCAATTCTGCTGTTATCGAGGGCGTTCATAGCAATCGGGAAGCCATTCCCAACGCCTTTCAAGACGTTCTTGACAGGTACTTTGCAATTTTCAAGGACGAGGGTGCATGTGTCCGAGGAACGGATACCAAGTTTGTCTTCCTTTTTCCCAACCGAGAAACCTTCGTAACTCGAGTCGACGATGAAAGCGGTTGAGCCGCCGTGCTTCTTGACACCGTAATCAGGATGGTCGACATCCTTGGCGAACAAAACGAGGATTTTTGCTTGCGCCCCGTTCGTGACCCACATCTTCTCACCATTGAGGATGTAATGTTCTCCATCTTCGGAGAGTTTGGCTTTACAGGTCATCGCCGCAGCGTCCGTTCCAGCACCTGCTTCGGAAAGTGAGTATGCACCTACTTCGCCCGCTGCGAGCCTTGGAAGGAACTCTTGCTTTTGTTCCTCGTTTCCATGGAGGGCAATGGTTTTGGAGCACAATCCAACGTGAACACAGTACATGACCGCAAAAGATGGGTCGACTCGTGCAAGTTCCTCGACAATGATCGATTCTGAAACATCGTCCACTGGAGAGCCACCGTATGCTTCTGGAATTGTGACGCCTTGAAGACCGTATTCTAGGAACTCTTCCCACTCTTTGCTTGGGGGAATTTGTTGCTGGTCACGGTGTTCAACAGTGAGAGATAACACGCTCTCTGCAAAGTCACGGACCATCTCTCGAATCATCTGCTGTTCTTCGGTTTCGCCGTAGTTCATGTTCGTCCCTGTGGTGCGGAGACCGCCGACTCACTTAACCCGTTTGACGGTTTTTCCAACGGCATCGTTTTGCCTCAAATTGATATACAATGGCGATGGGGGCGTTTTGGGGGAGTGCCCTTATGGATGAAGAAGTTGTAGAATTCAGCGTTGCACACAACAGAAAATATTCTCGAGACCATCTTTGGTATCAAGAAAAAGACGACAGGCTCATGATTGGGGTGAGCGAATACCTCGCCGTAGAAATTGGTGAAGTCCTTCGAGTCATCCTACCACAAGCCGAAAATGAAATCGATGAAGGTCGAGATATGTTTTCAATTTGGACTGCTGATGAGAAAGTCGCCTTCCCTTCGATGTACTCCGGTCTCATCGCAGAAGTCAATGGCGAAGTAGAAATCAACCCTGACTTGGTGAACGATTCAGCCTACGACCACGGATGGATTATCATCATCGAACCTCACGAATTGGACCTCGAGAACCTCTTGGAACCCGATGAGTACGTCGAGTTCCTCGCTGAACTTTGAGCAAAGGTCATACCCTGCCGCACCAGCGGTTTTGGCATGGGCAACGCACTGCAGCGTCTACGAACAAGCCTCGCCAACGCACCAGTCATTTGGAAAGGCGATTACCCTTACTTCATCCACCCCATTACCGATGGCGTACCTCGGCTGGACCCTGAAGTGCTGAAAGCTGTCACTGATTTATCAGAAGCCGCCATCGATTGGAGCGGCATCGATCTCATCCTAGGTATCGAAGCGATGGGATTACCCCTCACTGCGCCCCTAAGTGTTCGAACGGGGGTTCCACTTGTGATTGGTCGAAAGCGTTCCTATGGGCTCGACGGAGAAGTTGTGATCGACCAAGCAACTGGCTATTCAAAGCAACCGATGTATCTTAACGACATTGCACCAGGCGAACGCTTGGCCATTGTTGACGATGTCCTCTCAACTGGTGGCACATTGCGGGCCGTGATCGAAGGCGTTCGCGCCACTGGTGCAACGGTGGCTCACATTCTTGTCGTCGTCGAAAAGGGCCCCGGTTTGAAACAACTCCAAGCGGATTACCCGGAGATCAAAATTGATTCACTGGTCCGTCTTGAGATGAATGGCGGCGACGTTGTTCTGCTGGATGATTGAGACCTTTCCCATAGGGTGCATTGATGAGGGGGGGCCGAGCCCCTCCGATGGGGACGACTATGGATTTAGACCGCCACGATTTCCAACTTGACAAACTCATGGAACGCATTCAAGCAAACGACAACCGTTTGATAGCGCTCCAAATCCCAGAGGGTTTGAAGATGCAAGCACTCGAGATGATGGACACCATTGAGACCGAAACAAGCGCAAAAGTTGTTCTGGCGGCGGATCCATGTTACGGAGCCTGTGATTTAGTCCATGACAAAATGAAATTGATGGGCGTTGAATTGGTTGCTCACATGGGCCACTCACAAATGAACATCGAATCCGGTATGCCGACACAGTTTATCGACGTAACATACGACGGCGACCCTGAATTGACCCCCGTGATCCCATTCCTCGACGCCCACAAAGCCATTGCACAAACTCGAATGGCCAACCAAGGCCAATCTGAGGGAATGTCTGAAGAAGAGGCGCAAGAGCGATTCCTTGACGCTGTTGGGCGCATGGCGCCGCTCACGGATACCAAACTCGGCCTCGTCGGTTCCATTCAGCACCTGCATCTGCTTCCTGAATTTCATGACCGACTTGAGAAAGCGGGGTATGATGTAACCATTCCAATTGGTGGCGCTCGACTTTCTTTCCCGGGCCAAGTGTTGGGATGCAACTACTCTGGCGATGATGACTCCATCGGACACTACCTGTTCCTCGGTTCTGGTGATTTCCACCCAATCGGGCTTGTGCTCCACACAGGAAAACCACTTGCAATGCTCGACCCATACACCGGTGATGCCGAAGAAATGTCGCTTGAACGAATCGAGCGGATTCTTCGTCAGAGGTCCGGTTTGATCATGGCGAGCGGAGACGCTCAACGCTTTGGCATCCTCATTGGGGAAAAGCCTGGCCAGATGCGTCGGACCCTCGCCCTTCGAATGAAGCGCATGCTTGAGAAGCACGGGAAGAAAGGATACTTGCTCGCATTGGAGCACATCGGGCCTGATCTCATTGACTTCTATCCAGTTGACGCCTTCGTCAACACGGCTTGCCCGCGCATTGCCATCGATGATGCAGTCCGCTACAAGAAGCCCCTCATTACGCCGTTTGAGCTTGAAGTAGCACTCGGGGAAAAGAAATGGGAAACTGGGTACCAGTTTGACGAAATCCCGTGAACTACAACGCCAAGCATGGTAAAACGCTCCCCGTGTGGTGCTTTGCAAACCGTATGTTCAAGAACGGTTGGCGGGAGCATCCTTTGGTATGGTAGACTATCTTGACCGAATTGGGGCAGGCGCAGTGCTTGCAAATCCAGAAGTCATGGACTTCGACTGGATGCCTCCAGAACTTGTCGGAAGGGAGAGTATCCAGCGGGAACTTGCTTCGAAATTCTCCGCATTAGCGCACCCTGAGGGGGCGGGGCGAGCCGTCATCACCGGCCCCGTTGGCAGTGGAAAAACCGTGCTGGCCGATACCTTTTGCAGAGACATACAACGCCACCTTTCTGGCAAACGCAACATACGTTCTGTCAAAGTCAATTGCAGAAATGCATCGACGAGCATGAGAGTCGTACAGCGAATACTCCACCTGCTCGACCCAGGCCATCCAGATCGAGGACTCTCAATGGGTGAACTTCTGTTGAGTTTACGCAGGCTACTTCGCAGGGAAGCATCTCACTTGATCGTCGTGCTCGATGAAGTCGATCACATGCTCAGAAGGAGCGGAGATGACTTGCTGTACCAATTGCTTCGAATTGATGAAGACCAAGAAGGGAAGGGGACGATGTCCTTGATACTGATCAGTCAGGAACAAGTGTTGGATGTGCTTGAAACTGCGGTCATCTCTCGCATGGGCGCCTCGAACCATCTCCGGATCAGTGGATACACTACGGATGGTTTGGAGGCCATTGCGGCTCAGCGCGCCCAATTAGGTCTCGTATTGGGAACGTATACGCCGGAAATCATTCGCCTGATTGCAGAAAAAGCCGCACACACCGGTGATGCAAGGAAGGTGATTGAATTACTCAATGCCGCAGTTGAGCGATGCGAAAGGCGCCAGGATGGCCACAACGCAACCCACCTGATTATCGAAGATGTTCACGAACCTTCGAACACTTCATTCACCGCTCAGGGAAGCAATCTTGAGCTGATCGATGACCTCAATGCACATCCAATGCTCGTCCTGCTTGCGGTGTGCAGACGACTTACAACTCAAGAAACGATGACCACTGGCGACGTCGAACAACTCTACGCCGTGGTCTGCGAGGAGTATGAGGTGAAAATGAAGAGTCACACCACTGTGTGGAAATATCTGAAGGAGTTTGAAACCCGTCAACTCATCGTCTCACGAGTGGCCACAATCGGGGGAGGGCGAGGCCGAACAACACATTTGAGCATGCCTCATTTCCTTCCAAAAGACATTGCAAGTCGGCTCGAAATGCTCTTGAAAAAGAAGATTCGATGAACAAACACTCGTCCCACTTCATACGGTGGGGCTAAATACGGGTCGATGTTCGGAAGGTCGTTCTAGAGGTGTAAATATGGCTGTTGGACAACAAGGAGAATTCGTCGCCGTCGTCAATGATACGGACCCTACCAGCGGTGGTAAGTCCTATTCACTCAAAATTAGTGGGAACAACCACGCTCAACTTTTGGGTAAAAAAATCGGCGATACTGTCGATGGAATCTTCGTCGGCGAAGGTGAACAAACGCTTTCTGGCTACAAGTTGCAAATCACAGGCGGTTCAGACAAGACCGGTACACCTCTTCGCCGTGATCTCGATGGAGGATCTCGACAAGCTGTCCTCGTCACCCAATCTGTTGGTTTCAAGGGCCACAACCTCGTCTTCAAGACAAAAGGTGGCGAAAAGAAGCGATTCCGCTACAAGCCGGACGGTTTGCGCAAGCGTCGATTCTTCCGTGGCAACACCATCAACCAAGACACACGTCAAATCAACCTCAAGGTCATCGAATCGGGCAACAAGTCTCTCGCTGACATCCTCGCTGCAGGTAGCGAAGAAGCATCGGAGTGAAACCCGAGAGGGTAATCGGAAGAATGGAGTGATGGAAGCATGGCACGAGCGCTTCCAGCACAACCACAAGTCAACATTGGCCTCGTCGGTCACGTCGACCACGGCAAAACCACACTCACCCAGGCTCTTTCTGGCGTTTGGACTGACACACACTCCGAAGAACGAAAGCGTGGCATTTCGATTAAACTCGGCTATGCAGACACGGCTTTCTACAAAACCAAGGACGGTCAATTCTACCCAACTGGACGAAGACCTGACGGATCCGAAGACGTTGAAGAAGAACTGCAACGTGTTGTTTCCTTTGTTGACGCCCCCGGTCACGAGACACTGATGGCCATCATGATCACTGGCGCCTCCATTATGGACGGAGCCATGTTAATGGTTGCAGCCAACGAAACATGCCCTCAACCGCAAACCAGAGAGCACCTCATGGCCCTCGAAATTGCTGGCATCAAGAACATCGTTATCGTTCAGAACAAGATTGACCTAGTCACACGAGAGCGAGCCATTGAATCCCACCAAGAGATCTCCAAATTCCTCAAAGGAACCATCGCTGAAAACGCACCAATCATTCCAGTCTCTGCCCACCATGACGTCAACCTCGACATTCTCATTGACGCCATCGAACAAACCATTCCAACACCAGACCGCTCAAGCGACAAACGCTCGATCATGCATGTTGCCCGTTCCTTTGACATCAACAGACCCGGTACTCGCCCAACGAAACTTCGTGGCGGCGTGATTGGTGGAAGCATCGTTGAAGGAACATTTGACCTCGGCGATGAGATCATCATTGGGCCCGGACGGAAAATCGAACAAGGAAATAAAACTCATTGGGAGCCAATTGAAGCGACCGTGAGCAGCATGCAAGGCGGCGGACTCAACCTCGATACAATGCATGCTGGTGGCCTATGTGGCATGGCAACAATGCTTGACCCATCAATCACGACATCCGACAACCTCTCGGGTCAAGTTGTCGCCAGAAAAGGAGACCTTCCAGAAGTTCGAACCTCGGTCGATATCTCGATTAAGCTCATGGAAACCATGGTCGCTGGTGAAGGTGAAGCACCAGAGCGAATCCATCCTCTTCGGAATAATGAGATGCTTATGATCAATGTTGCAACAGCAACATCGGTTGGCGTCACAAGAAACTCCGAGAAAGGCCGAGCAACACTTGAACTCAGACTCCCGATTTGCGCTGACCCTGGTCAGCGTGTCTCGCTCTCGAGGCGAGTTGGCACACGATGGCGATTGATTGGCTACGGAACGATTGAGTGACAACGTCACGCCTCACCATGAAGAGGAGGGCATCAACATGCAAAAAGTCCTCATCGACGCTTGCGGTTGGGCGGCTGTAATCGATTCAGGCATGAATTTTGATGCTGAACTTTTGAAGGTTTTAGGCCGTCCAGAACTATTGCTTCTCCCAAAAGTCATGGAGGAATTGGAACTGCTTAATGCAAATCGACCAAGGGCGAAGCAACTGCTTCTGAGCATGTTGATCGCAAAATCCTCTACAATCGAGGCACCGCTTGAGGTTGGTGAGCACACCGATGATCAATTGCTCCACCTTGCACAAACCAACTCGATGGTGGTGCTCACAGTGGATGTCGAACTCAAGCGGCGTTTGTTTGAGCGAGCCGTTCCCGTCCTCGAAGTTTCGAAAAAGAAACGACTCAACCTCATTGAAGGTCTATAGAATCGCAGATATTGGATTTGAACTTCTTGTTCTGAGTATATATTCAGCCGTGAGGATGAAACCCTCAGAGTCATCATTTGTTCATCATGACGGTAGGAACTTCATATAGGATAAAATTCGCCTTCGCCATATGTCAGAAATGGAGACCGTCAAGGCTGGCTCGATAAGCCATCATTTTGCTATCAAAAATCCGCAAGGTGCCGCCCTCGCTGAATCTTTGATTGATCTTGGCATGTCACCAAGCATCGTCAAAGTACTGCTGTGCCTGCACACCCATGGTGCGACAACCAGCAAAATCTTGCAAACCCGTTGTGGACTCCGACAGCCTGAAATCAGTACAGCGATTAAAACCTTGAACGAAAGGAAAATGGTCAGAATTCAGAGCAAAGGAGCGAACGGTCGAGGAAGGCCTTCTCATATCTATGAATTAACTGAAAGCCTTCAAACATGTATAGGACAATTCACAATGGAAATCGAAGAGCGTATTGAGGCCATGCAAAAAAGCATCAGCACCGTTCACCGATTGACTCAAAACTTGTGACTAAGGCAACGTGAACAAGACATCGTCTCCATGCCCATCGAGTAAACCAAGTTTCACCCCTGCATCAATCCAAGCATGAGCGTAGTTGATCGCTCCAAAGGCTCGAACACGATCTCCAATCTTGAGGAAGTGCTGTGCGTCAGAGGCATAATCATCAGCCATTCGCATCATAACAGCGAGTTGTCTTGCTTCGGGTGACCCCTGTGCATGAATTGGTGTTGCCTTTGCACGCGCCCTGTGAGTGATGTCAAGGTACTTTTCAACACGCTCGATTGACACTTCTGTTTGTGATTCGCTCATTCGCCTCCCTCCTTTTGCCGTTTGAGCAGGCGTCTGACATCTTCAGTCCGACCGAGAGCGCCATACAACTCAACTGCTCTTGAAAGTCGACCCTCATCTTCTGCAGTTTGTGCACGAGCAAACAAGGAGCGTCGCTCCTCCCAATTCTTAGCAAGCGCTGCTTCTGCTGCCGCTTGGTAACGACCCTGCCGTTCAGATTGCGCCAGGTGAGGTGCTGTCCATCGCCGCACAAGCCCGTTTCGTGTTGCTGTTGCCATCGCATCAGGCGTGAGGCCAACGAGGAGGTCGCCAAGGTTCATCCCCTGGCCGAGCAACTCACCATCGCCTCCTTCTCCGCTCGATAGATGGTGAAGATGGCCTTCAATACCAAGAATCCACCAACCGTCGGCGCTTCGAACGCCTTCCATTGGCTCGAGTGAATCATACTCAATGCGTTCAAGCGAATCCCAACCGAATGGATGAGGCACACCTTCCCAAAGACCCCCATCACTTGATTGCATCAAAAGACGACCGTGCATGAGTGGCGTCACCCAACTCCAAACTCGATCTTCGAGGCATCGCTTCTGGTCAGACTGTGCCAATCGTGCGCACCACAAGCGACCATCTGCGGCCTGCCACATCATGTGCTCACGGTCAAGCCACCCAAGCAAACGACGTACTTTTCCGCTGTCCAATCGTCGGATCCCCCTGCCTTCATGCGAAAACAAGTGAAGGTGCCCTTTTCGTCCTGATAGAATCCACCCCCCGCCGGGCCGGGCAGCTACATCGGTGAACCCACCAGGTGTTGAACGGCCCTCGCTGAGCATCGAACCATCGCTTGTTGAGACAACATAGAACCCATGCGCTGCAAGCACAGCCACTACGCCATTCTGAACACACAGAGCGTGTGCTTTGAATGGCAACTCGATTTGCCATCGCACAGTGGAATCAACCTCCAGCATGAACAGGTCAAGGCCACTGCTGATCACCATGCCACCTTCAGCTGCAGCCATTGCAGCAATACGTCCGGGGGCCTGCCATGACCATGTGATGGTCCACATCAGGCCTCACCTCCTTGAACGCCCCACGCTGCGAGTTGGGCCCTTGCTGTGGATGTCATGGTGTAGAAGCGTTGTCTTCCTGATGTGCGTGCGTTGAGCACGCCCCCTTTGAGCAAGCGACTGCAAATCTGAGAGAGCCGTGAACGCTTGACACCGAGGTCTGCCAATAAGGCTTGATCCGAAGGTGAAAATTTCCGTTGCTCTGCCACTGCTAAGACTGCCATCTCGCTCGCATTAAGGTTTGAAAGGAGTAAGGTGTCGAGATGATATTCTTCATGCCCTTGTGTCGGTTTATGTTGGAGTTTGGCTAAAGCATCGATAAAGGCTCGTTGGGAACCAGTACCCGGCAAGGTGCTTGAGGAGCCAGACATAGCCATTGCAATGGCCTGTAAAGCTGCTGCCAAGGCATCCGATTCAGCAAGCATGGGTCCCGGCGGAGTAGCCTCAACAACGGCCAAGCTCTCAACGAAATCTGACTCAAGCAACTGATCCTCAGACTCATCGACTTCTGGGACGAACATACCGACTTCATCATGAATGAGTTCTGCAGAATCATCTGGATTAACTTCGATTGGTTCAGGAGTGAACTCAGGGAGCGCACCATTACCCTCCGTGAGCCAAAGTTCTGCCCCTGCCTGCTCCTCTGACCCTGGCGATGCTTTTGTATCCCGCAATCGGCCTACTAGCCCTGAAAAAGGGCCATTAACGATGGTTGGTGGGTTCGCTTCAGCGGCAGCGGCAAACTCTGGAGTTTGTGGAAGCGCTTTGTAGGGGAGTTCAGGAAGTTCTGCGTCGCTTGACTTTTCTTCATCGAGTTGTTCTAAATCCAGTTCAAAACCGAGCACATTCTCGATTATTTTCACATCGTCTTCCTGATTTCGCAGGGTTTGACGTTCTGTCCAAGGCGTTGAGGCATCGATGTATTCGCTTTCTTCAGGCAACTCTGGAGGGTGTTCCGAAGCTAAAGGATTCTCTGCAGGCAGCGATGCCTTCCCCTGCGAATCATGTGTCTCGTGCTGCTCGTTCGGTGCAACCGCCTCAAAAGATGATTCAAGGGGTCTATTTTGCACGGGTGTCGAAGTGTCCGTAGGGCTGCTTACTGGAGGTGTCGGTAGGCTCAGAATTTGATCAATCCCTGCCAATGAGCTGGGATTTCGAGATGCATCGACAGCGTTTCGTAGCACTCGTATCAACGCCCCTGGATTCCCGTGTGACTTCTCACGAAGGTAGCGGGCATCCTCAAATGAAAGCGTGAATGGCTCGCTCGACACGGTCGTAATGCGACTCTCGACAAGAGCTTGAACTTCATTGATCGTCAAGGGTTCGAGGTAGAAATCACTGTCAAAGATATGCAAAAGGCGCTCAGGAAACTGTGCTTTCTGCATGGTTTCGATGACCACCACCAATACACAACGCACCCGGTTAAGAGCCGCACTAGCCGAAAGTAGTGCCTGTGAAAGCAAATCCATTTCGACATGCTGCGCATCAATCACAATCAAAGGCAAGGAATGGTGGTGGGCATTTGATGCTTCAACAAGCTTTTCTGCCACATGAGACCAACCAGTGGGTGCCTCAGTACCGGTCAATTGCCCGTAAATCTCCCGAAGAAGCCCAAGAGCGGAATCCTGTTGCGAGATGTGATCGATATGGACTGATTTTGGAGCATAATTAGACAAACAGCGCAGCAATGAGGAACGTCCAGACCCCATTTCTCCTGAAAGGAGTATCCTGCGGGGTGATTTGAATTGGATGTATTGAGTCATTGCATCCTTAACATGAACCCGCCCCACCAGAAGATGATCTTGATTTGCTTCAAGTGGAAGCGTCGAAAAGGGATTGGAGGCTAAGGTGGGCAACTCGATCTCTTTGCCTTGCACTTCCATACGGCAAGCAACTGCAGAGGGGTATTTCATCTTTGAGGAATTTCAAGGCTACGTGAGACCCGTTAGAAGCCGTTATCCGCATCACCGCACGTTGCAAATCCTACCGGTTAACGCTTTTTTAACGCTATTTTAACGCGTTAACAGAACCGTTAATCCCGTTAATCCGAGAGAAGAAGGGAGATCAATTCTGCTTTCGCCTAAAGAGATCAAACAACCGCCCGAGGCGATTGCTTGATGGGCTCAACGAGCGTGCAAAGGATAAGGCGAGCCCTATGCCAGTTGAAAACAGTCGATTAGGAGGATTTTTCCGCCATTCTGTGGCTGAACGACGGGAGATAGTGTCCAAAATGGCTGGACTCACGCCTGAGCAAACCGAGGCACTGCGAGCCTGCGGAGAATTAGACGAAACCGCAGCCAATCGAATGATCGAAAACGTCATCGGTACCATGTCCCTTCCAGTGGGAATCGCTACGAACTTTGTCATTGACGAAAAGCACTACCTGATTCCATTTTGTCTCGAGGAGTCGAGTGTTGTTGCAGCTGCATCCAACATGGCTAAGCGGTGCCTTGCAAACGGTGGATTCAGATCCAATAATGACGCACCACTGATGATTGCTCAACTTCAAGTCCTCGAATGCAGCAATCCAGAGGAAGCTGCGAACGCCCTCCATGATGCCAGTGACGAATTGATGGCGCTCTGTAACAGCCTTCCTTCGACGATGATTCGCCTTGGAGGGGGGTGCAAGCGCATCGAAACACGCACCATCGAAAGCCTTAGCGGCCCGATGGTAATCCTCCACATTATCGTTGATTGCCGAGATGCAATGGGAGCAAACGCCGTCAACACGATGGCGGAACTGATCGCACCACGCGTTGAGGAGTTGACAAGCGGCAGGGTTCACTTGAAGATCCTTTCAAACCTTGCAGTCCATCGATTGGCCAGAATTGAAGCAACCTTCACACCAGAGGAATTGGCCGATGATGGAACAAAGACCAACGGCGAGGCTGTGATTGAGGGAATCCTCGAAGCGCACCATTTTGCCGTAGCAGACCCATTCAGAGCCGCTACGCACAACAAAGGCGTGATGAATGCCATTAGCAGCGTTGGCCTAGCCTGTGGACAGGACTGGCGAGCGATCGAGGCTGGTTGCCACGCATATGCGGCATATGGCAAGGAGCATTACGGGTCGATGACAAATTGGTACAAAGACGACGCAGGCAACCTCATTGGGCAAATCGAGACCCCAATGGCAGTCGGAATTGTTGGTGGAGCATCGAAAGTCCACCCAGCCGCCCAAGCAAACCTTGCGATCCTGGGCGTTGAATCTGCACAAGAACTTGCAGGCGTAATTGCAGCATCCGGACTTGCCCAAAACCTCGGAGCCCTTCGTGCACTTGCCACGCGAGGCATTCAAGCAGGTCACATGAAGTTGCATTCAAGAAACATGGCCGTAAGTGCAGGAGCCGTTGGCGAAGAGATTGAGACCATCGCAAAACGTCTCCAAGCTGTGGATGGACCAAAGACACAAACCGTTGTGGAAGAACTTCTGAAAGCACTCCGGACGGAGTGAAATCACTCTTCTTCCGAAATCGGAAGTGTAGATTGAATCAGTCCATCAACCTCTGATTCCTCTTTGAGGACCGAGGCATCTGCCATCCCATCAAGCATACCCGTGCCCTTCACTTGCTCCCGGAACCATTGTTTGACCTTCTTCCGATCGGTGTACGGACAACCAAATGCTTCGGAGAAACGTCTTGTGGTAATCAGACGGCGCGTATTCCCATCCTTTCTACGGTCAATCATACCCAGTTGAGCCAGTTCACGGACATAATCGTAGGCTTTCTGCCCGAGTAATTCGACCAAACGTGACTGGGCCATCGGTTGGTGGTATGCAATCAAAGCGGCAGCCTTGAGTAATTTTTGAGGGATTTCAGTTTTTGTCTCCTTCGGCAAAAATCCCGCAATATCTGGTTTGACTTCGATGGCCCAACGGTCCCCGACTTCGGCAACCTGCAGTGCTCCACCTCTACGACGTTTGAGCGTAGCACGCAACGAATAGAGAGAATCCAACATTTCATCCTCATCATAACCAAGAGCACTCGACAATTCTGCAACCGTCATGGAACGACCGGCACCGAACAGTGTTGCTTCCAAGAGGGTATCAACAGGAACTTCTGACATTCTAATTCTCACTCCACTAACCATTCATGCGTTTCAAACGGTTCTTCCGACTCCGCATCTTCTTCACTGATTTCGGCTTCAACAGTTTTTGAGGGTGCCAATGCTGCCGGCACCTCGTTCTGCATGGGATCGACGTCTTGAGCAGCCTTCTGTGCTTTGCGTGCTGCTGCTTCTTCCGCTTTTTGGGTCTTTTCCGCTCGGATTTGAGCATGCTGAACCGAACCAAGGTCTTGCGATTGAATACGTTCTGATTCCTCAGCTTGTTGGTCCTCAACCAAAGCCTTCACTTCTTCAAAGGTTGCAATTTGAGGCCATGCATCTTCAATGCATATTACGCCATTTGGCGCCTCATCTTGAGTGATAGAAGCAAAGCCTCTGTGAGTAAGGAAGAGGCCGGCAATGAAAGAAGCGACCTTGGCTTCATCATCATAGCCTTCCGGAATGGCACCAAAAGTCGATTCGAGAACCGCAGAAAGAGCCACCATCACATCTGCAACTGGAACTTTGTTCGAGGCTTGTGCAAGGCATGTTTGGCGCATAGCAGTCCAGCAGCGTTGAATATCCCCTTCAAGGTCTTCATTATGCATTCGACCCCCAACATCCGAAAGGTATTCTTGCAGTTCCAACTCGTGAGCAATTCGATTTTCTTCACGCAAGCGCAATGCTTCTGCATCATCTGCAGCGTCTTTGAACGCCGACAACAATTCACCCAATGTGACGGGCCGGCCTTCTTCCCTGCGCACCCTTTCATCGAACAAACCAGGCAAGACATGGTCGGCCTCACCTTGGAGAATGGTGTTGGTGAAGTGGAACGCTTCGTCATCATAATCAGCCTCCCAGCCGAAGTCAAAACCTTCATCCCAATTCTCTTCTTCTTCGATGGCCTGAACACGGTCAAACAAAACAACGGCTTGTTGGTGCAACACCTCCCACGAGAGACGTATGAGGCGACCGCAGGCAGGTAAGTCAAGTGCTGAGGCCTCATTCTTGACTCGAAGGGTGAATACCTTTAGGAAACTCGAAAGGTCGACATTCCAAGGATCGAGTTCTTCCTCTCGAACCAATGAAAGCACCAAAGCCACCGACCGATCGAATGGATCAACAAGCGTCTGGTGTTCTGCCTCTTCAGTTTCTGCGATGGCAAGGATTCGATCAGCAAATTGTGTTGCATCTCCGGATGCCTCGCCAGAGGCAAGAAGTTGGTCCATCACATCTTGGCGAAGGAACCACTTGTCGAGTGCTGCTTGTTGACCGGACATTGTACCACCTCAAACGAGTTCTTCCTCACCCTCAACCATCGATTCTATAGGTTCTTGATGGTCAACTTCACGGACTGCTTTTGCAACCTCTTGGTACGCTTCAATATCCTCAGTCATTTCTGCCGTTCGTTCTGAAAGGCCAACGAGTGAAGGTTCGCTTTCTTCTCGATCAGCCATGTGTGGAAGCAAACCGCCAAGGCTCATTGGAGCAGGCAAGGCTTCAGGCACTTCCGGCATTTCATGCTCGGCTGCTCGTGCTTCCTCAATACGAGAATGATTCTTTTCGTTGTCTTTCTCAGCTTCCGCAAGCGCACGCTCACCAAGAGCAATCGCTCGTTCCCGATCAAAGTCGACAATGCGCCGGCTGCAACCATCGCCTCCGTGCGTAATACCAATGTGGTGATCAGCAAGTCGAAGGGAAACCTTTCGCAATGTGACCATGATGAACTGTGCTCGCTTGCTGCGCTCCCTGCACATCATTGCAATGCGTTCTGCGTTGTATCCGTCGAGGTTTTGATCGACTTCATCGAAGTAGTAGAATGGGCTTGGGTCGTAATCTTGGATTGCGAAGATTAAGGCGAGTGCAGCCATGGATTGTTCGCCACCAGACAGTTGGTGACGCGTCACCTTTGCAGATTTGCCTCTTGGTTGTGCCCACAATTCAAGGCCACCCTTGAATGGCTCATCCTTGTTTTCAAGGAACAGTTCACCTCGACCACCATCGCTAAGAGACTTGTAGGCAACCTTGAAATTCTCGTTAACTTTTTCGAGGACATTCAACAAGCGTTCCTTTCGTTGAGCCTCAAGTTTCTCTGTAACATCAAGCAGATGTTTCCGTCGGCTTTGGAGCGTTTTGAAATCATCCTTCATGGCGTCCAACCGAGCCTCACATGCATCATACTGCTCAATCGCCAACATGTTGACTGGGCCGTGAGCATCAAGCCTGCGCTGCAAGTTTCTTTCCTTGCGTTCTGCATCGCCAACGCTTGGAAGTGTGACACCCTCCTCAGCAGGGGCGTAGCCCTGTTCCGTCATGTCTTGGAGCGTTTGCGCAATTGTAATTTCTTTCTGAGCTAATGCTCGGCCAATTTCGATGCTCATCGACGTTCTCGATTTAGATTCCTGCACCTTCTGCTGCAGGGCGGCTTTGAGAGCACTGCGCTCCTCGATGAGTTCCACTCGTTCATCCTCAAGCCCTTGATTTTCCTCCAAGAACTCACGTCGCTCAGCCTCTTTCTCCGCAAGCGCAACACGATCGGTTGCAACCTGTGATTGCATCTCGTCAAGTTTTTCACTGCGTGCGATGGCGGCCTTCTTGATTCCATCAATACGCTTCTTGTAATCTTGAATCGTTGAGTCAAGCAAGGCACGGTGACCTGTGTCACTGGAAAGCGATGCTTCAGCCCTGCCCTTGAGGCCTTCTGCCTCAACTCGCTTTACCTCAGTTGCGTGGAGGCGATCTTTCAGATGGACTGGACTTGCGTCTTCAAGTGCCGTTTGCGCTTCCTTACGAGTCTGATTTGCTTGGGCAAGAGATTCTTGAGCACGGTCAAGCGCTCGAAGGTGATTGGAACCTTCTGTTTCCAATTCTGACAATCGCTTCTCTGCAGCGCTCACAGCGCCCAAGGCGGTTGTATGATTGGCCTTTGCTTGCTTGTGAGTCGCTTTCCATTCGGAAAGATTGACTGAATGATCATTGTTGGAGAGATCATTGATCGTCGAGCGAATCTCAGCTTGTTGCCTTCGAGCCTCTACAAGTGCACCATTGACTGTCTCTGCCATCATGCGGTAGCGTTCAACATCACTTGCGAGGGTTTGGACTTCATTGGCCCCTTGGATATTGCCGCCAAAGGAAGTGGTCATCTTGCGTTTCGCACCTCCAACCATCGCACCACCGGCCTCAGTAACGTCGCCTCTCAGCGTCACCAAACGTACGCCGCCCATGTTGGCACGCGCCGTTACAAGGCTGTCGACAATGAGGGTGTTTCGAAGCACAAAGCGAATGGCGATGTCGATGCGTGGGTCGTAGTCAAGCAATTCATTTGCAAACCCGATAACACCAGGCTTTCGTGAAATAATGGTTGCTCGTCCAGCAGGACGAGTGTTGTTGAGTTTGTTGAGTGGGAGGAAGGTCGCTCGTCCAGCACGGTTTTGTGACAACCACTGAATGGCTTTTGCTGCCACTTCATCATTGTCCACAACCACAGAAGTCATGCCACCGCCAATCGCTGTTGCGAGTGCATCCGTGTGTGAGGGGTCCCGTGGCTCGCACAACTCGGCAACAGTACCGATGATGCCAGTCAATTCGCCTCGATCACGGGCGGCCAGAACGGCCGCAGCACCACCTGCCATGCCTTTGGCACCAGCACGGTTTTCCATCTCAGCTTTCGCCGATGACAACTTGCGTTCTGTCTCTCGAAGGCGGGTTTCAACCGCCTGAGATTCTTCGACAAGACGTGATTCCGCTCGCTGAGCCTGGAGAAGTCTTTCAGCCAATTTACTTCGGTCTTGATCTGGTGCGTTGGCTTTGAGTTCTTGTCCTTCATGTTCCGATTCAGCGAGGGCAAGGCGAGCCGATTCTGCAGCCTCTTGCACTTCGCTCAATTGCTCACCAAGCATCTCCGCCTGTGTGGCAACACGGTTGACCTCTGTTTGCGCTGCAACAAGGTTTTCCTGTGCTTTCTCAGCAGCATCGGTAGCCAAAGCAAGTCCACGGGTGAGTTCTGCACTTGCGGTACCCGATGTTTCAAGGGCTTGACGGACATCCTCTTCTTCCTTCTTAGCTTCTTCAAGCGCTGCAAGGGCAGATGCAAGATCAGCGTTGGCTGCCTTCAAACCTTCTTCAAACGCCTCTAAGTCCGCCTCCGAGGCAGTTAACGCCTCGCCGAGCAATTCCAACTCGGCCGCATCCTCAGTATCTTTTTCATCGGATTCATCGATTCGATCTTGGTTGGTTGCGATTCTGATTTGAAGTTCGTTTATCGCGCTCATTAAGCCGTTGTTATCGCCGCCGAGGAGGTCTTCGATTTGCTTTTGCAGCGTGCCGATTTGGTCATCAAGAGAAAGCAGCACTTTGTCGCCTTGCTTGACTTCCTCAACGAGTTGTGCAGCCTCAGTTTCAATACGAACTCGCTCGTTAATTTGGTACTGACGTTCTGCCAGCTGGCTTGCATATTTGGCCTGGGCAGAAAGACGTCGTGCGACCTTCAATTCTTCAACCAGGTCAGTGACCTTGAGCGCCAAATCCTTTTCTTTTGTTAAGTCTTTGAGGCGGGCTTTTTGTTCATCCTCGAGCAAACCAATGCGTTCGATATAACCTTCAACCATTGTTCGTTGCTTCTCCGCCTTTCTGATTTCATCGTCATAGGAGGTGACACCTGCGACGCCATCGAGCACCTTTCGGCGCTCTTTAGCAGTCATTTTGGCAAGGCGGGTTACGTCACCTTGAAGCACAATATTGTAGCCGTCAGGACGAGCATTCGCCGCACTCAGCAGCCGATGGAAGGTCTTCTGACTGCTGTCTTCTCCGTCGAGAAGGTAGTCCGTGACAGTGTTGTTGCTCTTTGTGAGTCGAACTGCACGGGTCATGCGAACTTCTTCTTGATCGATTGGCAATCGGCGACGTCCGCTGGCGAGCAGGGGATTTGCAAAAACCAAGGTAACTTCACATGCCCTTGCAGGTTTGTTGTTTTTGCCACCATTGAAGATCAAATCCTTGGCATTCTGAGCCCGTATCACCTTGTTTGAACGGGGACCAAGAACAAACTGAATGGCGTCGCCACAGTTCGATTTTCCTGAGCCGTTTGGCCCGGTTATCGCGGTAAAACCACGGTCCATAGGGATCGTAAGTTCACCCTTGAATGACTTGAAATTCGAAACTTCTAACGCTTTGAGATACATCCCATTCCCTCGTAATCGAGAATTAAATCCCCGACCTTATCCGCGACACCCGTTCGCGAGGGGTCTTAAAGAATGCGAGAGATATGCCCCCAGTGCAGCGGTTTTGAGGAGTGTTATTCAAGAGCCAAACCCATTCGTTTTGCCGATAAAATCACATTCATCAGAGGGTCCCTTTGTGGTTGCACTTACCACAACCCCCGCCCGAGCAAAAAGGACACGTCGCATAGACTTTGACGCCTTTGGATGCCCCTCTGGTCATGTGGAGGCGGGAATCTTTCTGCAGAATCCGTGAGCGATTAATCCGTTGATTGGCACCTGTTCGTGCGTGCAATGGGGTCACAACAGAGCCGAATTTTGCCCGAAATTGATGTGCTGCTTCCCTGCGCCTGCTGATTGATTCCCCTGCTTGAGTGATTGCTTCAGCCTCCCAATACTTTGGCCCCATCATCAACAAGCAACCGACGAGAGCAAACAGAATTTGAACGACCCATGGAGCAATGGTCAACGGAATCAAGGCAGCCAAACCAGTGGAATTCACCTGTGTTGGTAGGATGCCCATGCGGTCAAGAACCGCAATGGCGAAGAGGACAACACCTGCTGCGAAGGCCGTTTTGTAGAAACGATCTTTCTTTGCACCGACCCGTGCGAATTTTATTCGTCCTGAGAGGAGGATGAACAATGATGGCCCCATCATGAAGAAATCCATTCCTGTCCATTCTCCTGCTGGGACAAGACAGTTGGTTTCACTTCCCTCGGCGATCAGTTCCTCAAGACGATCGAACATCGGGGCACAGTCTGGTTCACTCATTCGTGCCATGTCGTATTTCTCATTGTCAGCGCCCTCGATCATCTTTGGTGCAACTGATCCAAATTGTGCGTTTGCAGTCACAACGACAACAATGGTGAGTGCAATGAGTTGTCCGATGAAGACACGTACACTCGCCATGGCCTTCGTAGTTGGGCCACGGACATAGTGATATCGCCTTGCGATGAGGTGAAATGCATCGGCGAAGTAGCAAAGCATACCGGAGTGGTCGTTTTGGTGCATGTTGCGATTATCGGAAGTGGTATTGCTGGTCTTTTTGCGGCGCTCCGCTTGGGAGATGCCGGTCACACAGTCACGGTCATCACAAAGCAGAGGCCGACTGATTCCTCCACAAATTGGGCTCAGGGCGGCATTGCTGCCATTTTAGACAAGACTGACGGCATCGGTTTGGAATCTCACATCAAAGACACCTTGGAAAGCGGCGACGGATTGTGTGATGAACAAGTCGTTCGGAGCATTATCGAGGAAGCTTCGGAGCGGATTCAAGATTTGCTCACAATCGGCGTGAGATTTGAGACGGATGATGATGGCTCATTCAATCTTGTGAAGGAGGGTGGCCACTCGTCTCGTAGGATCCTCCACGCCAAGGATGCAACTGGAAAAGAAATTGAACGTGCTCTTTCAGAAGGCGCTGCAAACCACCCAAACATCACCATCAAGCCGAACACTCTTGCCATAGATTTGATTCAAACAAACCATGGCCATCCTGCTCAAGGAATCTCGGGCGTGTGGTGCCTCGATCAAGTAAGTCAAGAGGTACTTACATTTGGCGCAGACATCATTTTTCTTGCCACTGGAGGTGTTGGTCAATTGTGGGCTACAACGACAAATCCAACCGTTGCCACAGGCGATGGACTTGCCATGGCATACCGTGCGGGAGCAGCCGTCAAAGACATGGCCTTCATCCAATTCCATCCAACAGCCCTTGCACGTAAGAACGATCGCCCATTCCTAATTACAGAGGCCGTACGGGGTGAAGGTGGCGTCATCCTCGATCGAGCAGGACTGTCGAAATGGGAGAAGGCATGCCAGAAAGCTGCCAACAATGGTGCAGCAGTGCCTTCACCAAGTCCATTCTCATTCACACTTGAGCACTCACCCCTCGGCTCTATGGCGACGAGGGATATCGTGGCCCGAGCGATCGATCAAAACATGAAGCAAACTGGAGCAGAAAACGTCTACTTGGTGACATCACACTTAGACAGAGCACACCTCCTCAACCACTTTCCAACCATTCAAGGCAGGCTCGAACGGCATGGCTTGCATCTTGGGCGTGATCCGCTTCCAGTTGCACCCGCAGCCCATTACGTGGTTGGGGGACTTGATGTCGATTCCATTGGAAGGCCCCATGCACGTGATTCTGGAGAATTTATTCGAGGGTTGTACGCTATTGGCGAAGTTGCGTGCACTGGAATGCACGGAGCAAACAGACTCGCCTCCAACAGTTTACTTGAGGCAGTTGTGTATGCTGCGCGAGCAGCCGATCATATCATCGAAACCAATCCACCGATTGAGCAAAAGGAACTCCCACATTGGAGGGCTGACGGGCTAAGCGATTTGGTTGAGCATGCTCCGGTAATGAACGACAGGGCTGCGCTTAGGGCCACAATGTCACAAGAAGTAGGAATTGTAAAGCGATTTGACCGTCTTCATCGAGCCCAACGCCGCTTAGCGCTGCTTTCTGAAGAAGTGGACATCATATGGAAGCAAGCAGTACCCTCAAGAGAAATCGTAGAACTGAGGAACATGACCTTGGCAGGCCAACTTGTGATCGAGGATTCTCTTGCCCGAACCGAAAACAAGGGCCTTCACTTCAATGCTGATTTGAAGAAGGCGTAAGCGCTTCAACCATGGCGCTCAGCATTTGATTCATTGGAGCACGCACACCAATCCGCTCACCCCGCTCCACCACGGCTTGGTTGAGGTAAGCAATCTCTGTACCTCGCCCTGATCGTACGTCTTGCAGCATGCTGCAATGATTTTCAGAAGTGGCTTGAAGAACCTCTTGCAAACGTCGCTCAAGAGCCAAATCATCTGGCAAGTGGACCCGCTCTTGCCTTGCGATTCGTGCACCTTCCAGCATTGTTTCAAGCGCCGCACTGAACAAAGAAGGTTGCAAAAGTTCACCGTTCTTCACCCCTGAAAGGGCTGCGATTGGGTTGATGGCGATGTTTAACAGAACCTTCATCCAAACCTCAGCCTGGCCATGCTCTGACCATTGACACGCCAAACCCGAGCGGGTGAAGGCATCCAAAAGGGGTTGGACATCCATGAGTGACGGCCCTTCTTGGAGACGCCCAAGCACAATCGTGCCTCGTCCGGCAAAATGAACGGTCCCCGCTTCAGGCCTCCATGCCCCATAAGTGGTCGTGCCACAAATGACCCTGTGAGGCCCTAACGCATCGACAAGCGTTTCTGCATGCCCCAGTCCATTGCTAAGGCAAACAGCAATCCCAGTTGGACGAAGGAGGCGTTGAGCCAGAGAAGACAGCGATGCGATGGATTGCGATTTTCCTGTCAACAAGATTGCATCCATCGATCCATTGAGTTGTTCTGGAACACCAATTTCTTCGAGAGTGAACAAGACTTGAGTTGCATCGATGTGCACTGTTGCTTCACCGATTATGTCCAGCCCTTTGGCAACCATCATGGCGCCGTGATCACCTTTTGCATGAACCATGAGTTCTGTCTGAGAATCTTCAGCAAGGAAACCTGCAAGGAGGGAGCCAAGTGAGCCGGCACCCAAAATCGCAATTTTCATGCCAACACCTCAGATATAACTGCCGAGATGAACGACAATCTGTCCTTCAACATGCTCAAACCACATGGTCGACATTGTGGAATTACTTGGTGCGAATTCGAAGAAGTTGTCACCTGGCTGCAACTGAGAAGTTGATGAGATATCGCTCCATTGAGCTCCGTTTCCTTCATAATTTAACTGTACTGCAACGGATGTGTTGCTTGGATTATAGAGATTAAAGGTGCCACTTTCAGGATTTAGTAATGTACCATTGGTTGCGGCCGTCCAGACGTTCGACCACATTCGGTGAGCAACCCCCGAGCGAATGAGAATCACCTCCGGTCCTTCTTCGACCGTGAAATTGAGTCGCGGGATCGGAGAGAGAGGATCGGAACAAACAATGACTTGTGCTTCATTCGGCATTTGTAATGTCAAATTCTGAGATCCGTTGATGATTGCTGGTATGCTTGAAATGTCTCGGACTTCTAAATCCCATACATATTCTCCAGATGCAGGAGGAAGTGGTGTTGCTAGTGTGGCGTTGAGGGGACAAGCTTCACCCGTTGCACTCATGATGGTTCCAGCGCCTAATTCGAAGCCCCATCCTGTTGTGGCCTCGGGCGTAATCGTCCACCCGTTCTGTGGAAGAACAGCCGTCATTGGCAGGTCAGGTGAACCCGCATGGAATCGAACGCCATCGATGAGCACCATGTCGAGGGTTGAAGCCTGTAGGACCACGGGGTCGAGGCCTCGAATGCACAATCGATCGGGTCGTTCGTCGTAGGTTGTGTTCAAGCCGTCTTGCCCCTCAATCCAATGGAGCCGGGCCTCGATGTCGAAAGCATCGACTGCATTTGGTAACGATGCGTTGAGTGGATCGTTTTCAACGCCACCGATGGCGAGGCATCGTTTCAATTCTCCTTCTTCTTCCACAAAAGTCCATTTGGAAGCAGCAAAGACATCCAGATCGGGCTGAATGGTGATTTCTTCAACGGAGAGGATTGACAACGAGGAGGTCAACAAACCGAAGGAAGCAGCAATGGGAGCATCCCCTTGTCCAGACCATGTGAGGTTCAGCACAACGGTGCTTTGCATGTTGGGTGGAAGAACGCTGCCACAACCACCTTCAGCAATCAAATATGAATCACTTCCATCGCAATCCCAAATGGCCGTCCAACCGTTGAGATCTGTATCATAGCGGTCCTCTAGGACAGACCAAGAGCGTTCGAGCGAAGATGGATTTGCAGCAGTGATGGTGACTTCGGCGCTCCATGTCCCGTTAGACAATACAGCTTCACTGAAGGCTTGCACTGTATAGGACACCTCAGTGTCCCAGTCCTCATCCACAGCAAATGGAATCTGTTGTGGAAGTGCCAGCAACACGATGGCGAGAGCGACCAAGCCCATATTTTTCATCGATGAAAGTTCCAACCCTTTCGGTTCATCCAACACAATCGGAGTGCGCCGGTCTGAACCCATGAACAAGAGCAGCGGAACCACCATTGAGAGCACCAAAAGCCAGATATTGAGTCCGTTGAAGGCATCGAACATCCATGCGAAGGCAAGCAGAAGAAGGAAAATGAAGATTTGATTTGAGCCGCTTCGTGCTTCACCATGACCTGCCCGTGCGACCATCAGGCGCCCCCCAGGGAAGGTTGGTATTGGCAACATAGAGAGGCAACCAAAGAACGTCAACAAAGCACCAACATGAACGAATGGATGTGCCCAAACCAGCAGTTGTTGGTAGCCATCACCCAACGTCAATTCGCCCAAGAGTTCAACGGCTAGTGGCGGATAAGCGATGTTTTGTTGCGAAGTCACTGCCACGAACTCTGGTGTTAACCACAATCCGAGGCCCCAGAAAGCCATGCCGAGGGTCACGAATGTGATCGGGACGCTGACTGCCGACCAGCCGAGGGCTTTTCGGTCAGGCCAAAGTCGAGCATCCATACGAGGCAAGGTCGGGATCAAAAACAAACCAAAGGGCCATATGAGCATCGATTTCGGTAATGCACCAAGGCTCCAAAGCGCAATTGATGGCTCCGGAACAGGGACAATGTGCCCGACGCGGAGACCATAGCGACCTGCGATGTAGCGTTGGATGTGCGAAGCAAGGAAGATTGAGGCGAGAATTGGAAGTGTGTACCCAACCAGAGCGTCAAGTGCAGACGATTCTGTGAACCATCCGCCATCAGGTGTCGCCCCCTCCGTCCAGTATGCACCAGCCAACGTCAGGGTCAATGCAGTGACCGCCCACATAATCCGTTGGAAGCCACGATGGGGGAACTGTCGTTCAGGGATGGGAAGGATTTGAACAACCCATGGCTCATCAATGAGCAATTTCCCCATCCATCCTAATTTCTGAAGGTGTTGATTGAGATGAACAAGCTGCTCGTGTGCATCTTCTTCCCCTTTTATCGAGACCTTCCATGCTGGTAAAACAGTACCACCAATAACGCCATGAACTGAAAAGTAGCGTTGCAAAATAGTCTGCAGGAGATCGTGTTGAGACCAGAGTTGCTTGTGAGCCTCCATTGGTTGGAGTTCAACAGAGGGTTGCTCTTCGTTGCTCATAGACTCCCCTCATCCCAATGGGGGCAAGCCTCCCCCATCAATGAATCCCTCATGGTTTTCAAACATGCGGACATGGCGTGCTGGGTGATTTGCATCACTTGTTCTTGAATCGCTTGAGACGGAAGGTCTCTTCACGTTCCATTTCTTCGAGTCGAAGTTGAATGAACACACGTGCTTCCTCGAGTTCAGGGATGACCTTGAACTCCAAAGCGTTGACACGTCGCTTGGTAGCTTCAATTTCCTGAAGCAAACGCTTGAGTGTTGCTTCCATCTCTGACGCCTTGACGATTTTTTCGATGAGGTTGCCGAAGGATTCGCCGGCTTCGTCGATGTACGGTGAAGAACCAATGTAACCGACGCCTCGTTCTTTGAAGGTGGACTTGAGGTTCGTACCGCTCACGCTTGGCACAACGACACCCATGATGTTTCGGCGTTCAACCTCGACTTCTGGATGACCTGTGTTTGCAATTGCTGCTGCTCGAACGGCAAGACCGCCTTCGATTGCGTTTGCAAGGTCAATGCGTTGCTTAGCCAACCGGTAGGTTGCGGTGAGATCACGCTTTGCCTCAATCATCGCTGCCAAGAGTTGCCGGAATTCGTGGAACAGACCGTCCCGCTTCATCTTCAACAACTTGTACCCGTTTCTGGTTTGCTTAATGCGCCCCTTGAGTTTGATCAACTCACTCCGGGTTGGTTTGATGTCAAGTGCCATGTTTGTCGCCTCCAAGTTGGTTTAGCAGGTTCAAGCCTTGTTGTCAGGATGGTACTTGTCAATCCACTTTTGGTCGAGACGGACAAGGTACTTTGTGTCGATTGACGACATCAAGGTCCAGCAAAGGTCGAGGGTTTCCTCGATGGAACGGTCTTCGTCACGGGTTTGGCGAAGGAACTTGTCTTCGAACACACCGGAGAAGTCGAGCAGTTGCTTGTCACGCTCGTTGAGCGCATCTTCACCGACAATGGCGACGAGACCACGGAGTTCACGGCCTTGAGCGTATGCAGCGTACATTTGGTCAGACACGGACTTGTGATCTTCACGGGTGGTCTTCTCTCCGATACATGATCCCATCAAACGGGAAAGCGAAGGAAGCACGTTGATCGGCGGATAGATACCCTGTTGGTGCAATTCACGAGAGATAACAATCTGACCTTCTGTGATGTAACCAGACAAGTCAGGAATTGGGTGAGTAATATCGTCACCAGGCATTGTCAAAATTGGGAATTGAGTGATTGAACCCTTCTTCCCCTTGACAATTCCAGCACGCTCGTAGAGCATTGCCAAATCTGTGTACATGTAACCGGGGTAACCACGTCGTCCAGGAACTTCTTCACGAGCAGCACCAATTTGTCGCAATGCGTCACAGTAGTTGGTCATGTCAGTGTAGATGACAAGCACGTGGTAGTCTTTTTCGAACGCAAGGTATTCTGCAGCGGTCAAAGCCAAACGAGGCGTAATGATTCGCTCGACAGCTGGGTCGTCTGCAAGGTTGACGAACAGCACAGCGTTTTCGAGTGCACCGGTTCGCTCCAAATCGGAACGGAAGAAATTGTATTCTTCAGCGGTGATTCCCATTGCGCAGAAAACAACGATGAAATCTTCATCAGAGTCCTTGAGTTTTGCTTGACGTGCAATTTGCAATGCAATGTCGTTGTGCGGGAGACCGGATGCCGAGAAAATTGGCAGCTTCTGTCCTCGGACGAGGCTTGTACAAAGGTCAATTGCGGAGACACCTGTTTGGATGAAATCGTTTGGGCTCTGTCGACTGTACGGGTTGATCGCAGCACCAATAATGTCTGCTTTTTCTTCGGCGACAATTTCAGGTCCGCCGTCACGAGGTCGTCCAGCACCGTCGAGGATTCTTCCGACGAGGTCTTCGCTCACTGGGAGCTTGAACACATCGCCCATGAAGGTAACACCTGCTTGTCGGTCGATCTTTGCTGTACCTTCGAACACTTGGACGATGACCATGTCATCAGAGGTGTCGAGCACTTGTCCGTTCTTGATGGTACCATTGGAGAGTCGTAGGGTAACGATCTCACCAAAAGCCACGGGTTCAGTCTTGTTCAAAAAGACCAGAGGTCCCTTTACGTCGGTAATGGTTCGGTATTCTTTTCCAGTCATGATATTCCTCTCCTCAGTTGTCCTCCACCGTAGCGGCGATTTCCGTGGTCATTGTCTCGACCATCGATTCGATGACGTCGACGTATCCCTTCTCGAAGCGACCTCGCATGAGGTCGGATCGTGATGGGACGTTGACCACATCAGCGAGTTGTGCACCGCTTGCCATAGCAGACTTTGCGGCGTCTTGGAAGGACAAGATTGCCTTGGCCATTCGGTATTGCAAGTGGATGTCACAGTAAGCGTCGACATCGTGGAAACCATTCTGTTGCAAGAAGAATTCACGAATCATACGAGCGACTTCAAGCGTTAATTGTTGGTCGGTTGGCAATGCATCAGATCCAACCAGTTGAACGATTTCTTGCAGTTCAGATTCAATTTGAAGCAAACCACTGATTTGGGTTCGGACTTCAGGGAAGTCTTGGGAGATGTTGTCACGGAACCACTGGTCGAGGCTTTGTGGGTACAAAGAGTACGAGTTCAGCCAGTTGATTGCAGGGAAGTGCCGTTGTCGAGCAAGACCTGCGTCGAGACCCCAGAACACCTTGACAATTCGCAGTGTACCTTGAGAAACAGGTTCAGAGATGTCACCACCAGGTGGAGACACTGCACCAATGACGGTTACAGAGCCGTCATCGCCGTTGAGGGTTTCCACACGGCCAGCTCGTTCGTAGAATTCTGCAATTCGGGACGAGAGGTAAGCAGGGTACCCTTCTTCACCAGGCATTTCTTCCAAACGGGAGGAAATTTCACGCATTGCTTCAGCCCAACGAGAGGTTGAGTCTGCCATGAGGGCTACGTCATAGCCCATGTCACGGAAGTATTCTGCAATGGTAATCCCTGTGTACACTGATGCTTCACGGGCAGCCACTGGCATGTTTGAGGTGTTGGCGATCATCACGGTTCGCTCCATGAGCGGCTTTCCAGTGTTCGGGTCAATCAAGTGAGGGAACTCGTCCAACACTTCGGTCATCTCGTTTCCACGCTCGCCACATCCGATGTAAACCACCAGTTGTGCGTCGGAGTACTTTGCGAGGGATTGTTGTGTGACGGTCTTACCAGATCCGAATGGACCAGGAATACCTGCTGCGCCACCCTTAGCGAGTGGGAAGAGGAAGTCAAGAATGCGCATACCGGTGACGAGAGGGGTGTCAGGTGCGTACTTCTGTTGGAATGGACGTGGGGTTCGAACAGGCCACTTCTGCATCATCTGCATTTCAGTGCCATCTTCGAGGACACACACGGTTTGTGTGACGTTGAAATCGCCGGATTCAATCGACTTCACAGTACCACTTGCGGTTGGAGGAACCATGATTTTGTGAATGATTGTTTCAGTTTCTTGAACGTGGCCAATAACTTGCCCTCCGACCACTTCATCGCCGACAGCGACTTGAGGCTCGAAGGTCCAAATCTTCTCGAGATCGAATGCGTCTGCATCAACACCACGAGTAATGAACACACCCATTTCCTTCTCCAGTGTTGGGAGAGGGCGTTGGATACCGTCATAAATTTGGGTCAAAAGACCTGGTCCGAGTGAAACGGAGAGGGTCTCTTGGGTGTTCAACACGGGTTCACCGGGTCGAATACCTGAGGTGTCTTCGTACACTTGGATGACGGCTTTGTCGCCGTGCAGTTCAATCACTTCGCCCATTAGACCTTCGTGTCCAACACGAACGACGTCATACATTGCAGCGCTCATGCCAGTTGCGGTCACAACAGGCCCGGATATCCGATAAATTAGTCCTTCATTGCTCATTTTTATTTCCTCCATTTGGTTGGAACATTACTTCCAAAGGTCGACTCCTATTGCCTTGCGGATGGTGTCGCGCAGCGTTGTGTCTTCTTCCGTCCCAATGCCAAGCACGGTCGGAGAGACAGATGCCGAGAGTTGGTCACGAAGACGCTCCGGCAGGCCAGCGAGGATTGCGGAGTCGACCACGACAATCCCGACGCTTTTGTTGTTGAGTAGTGATTTGAAGGTGGAGACCATTGCCTCTTCACCTTCGGGGTTGTGCAGGTTATCAACACCTGCAAGTTGGAAACCAAGAGTGAATTCCGGCGTACCTACAACTGCGATATCCATCTTATTCACCTCAATTTAGTACGTGTGCTTCGAGCACATCAGTTGGCAAACCTGCGAGGCGTCCTCGCACAATGAGCCGCAAATCGTTGACTTCTTGCACCTTGGCTGCAACATAGTGGATCACAGGAAGTGCGGAAACGGGGTGAAGGAAACTCATGCGAGCCATCATCTTCAGTTCTCGTTCTTTCAGGAAGGTCACGACCGCATCAAGGCTGTGCTCTTGCTCGGAGCGTGCAAGTGCTTCTTCAAACATCGTTGCGTCAAACCGAGATGCGGTTCGAAGAAGGCCGAGCATGGCCTCTTTGCCACCGGTAGCGAGGGTGGAAAAGGCACGCTTAGGCACGACTCGTCCGCCTGGGATGAGCATGTCAACGATGAGGTCATTGGAGAAGCCAACTGCTTCGGCTTCCAACACGTTGAGGATGTTGCGATGGTCGATTTCAGCGCTCAGCAAGCCCTTGAGGAACCGGACATCTGCCCGAGTTCCTTTCAGTGCTGCTAAAGCGTTGGAAAAGTAGTGACGATCGAGTGCGTCTTCGTAATCCGAAAGTCGACCATCTTCTGCAACGGCGGCTAAAGCAGACCCGAAGTTTTTGCGGCGCATTTGAACGACTGCAGAGCGCAAGTCGTCGGAGCTTTCGATGATTTTGAGCCACGGAGTGTTAATATCATTCAATTCAGGAAGAATCGAGCGAGTTACTTTCTCCATGTCGACGTTGTTCGCAACTGAGCGCAACACAACCTTTGCGTTGTGGTATTCGTAACGGTTGGTGTAAATCTCGACAATTGATCGAATTTTCCCGCTGCACAAATTGACCATGGCCTCGAGTTCGTGTTCGAGGTTGTGAGCAAGTGCTGCTTCAACCAAATCTCCACCCGATAAACGACCGGCATACATGTCCATTTCGGAGCGGTAGCCGATGTCACCGATAGCGACGGTTAACTGATCAGGCGACTGACTGATGAGTTGGCGAAGACGGGCACGGTCCGCAAGTTTCTGCCGGCGAGCCTTTGCTCGGGCAGCAACGTATGGTGTGTTCCCTGTCATAGCCATCTTCATCCCTCACTCGAACAGTATGTTGGTTGTTGCACTCAACTGGTCTTTCCAAGAGGATTCCAGAAGAGTGTCGAAGCGCATGTCGTACGAAACTGAACCATCGGTTGCTTCGAGGACAAAGCCCCCGAGGCCATCGACTGCGTCACCCATCCCTCGCTTTCCAGCAAGTTCTGTGAGCGCCTTTCGGTCCATTTCAACTGGACGGACGTCGAAGTCCTTTCCAATTTTGTCAGCCTTTGCCATCAAGGACTTGAGCAAGGATGCTCGTCCTTTCATCTTCGGGCTGCTGAGTTCAGCACGTGTTGCCGCCAGGGTTTCGTCGAGCACCTTTCGGCGAGCGACGAGGATTTCTTTCTGGTTGGCTTGACGGGCGCTCGCAACCACTTCACGGGCAATCTGAGTTGCTTCGCGTTCGGTGCGGGTGGCCGCTTCCGAGCGGATTTCTGCTGCCTTTTCAGTCGCTTCTTCAACAATCGCATCAGCCTCTTTTTTGGCCTCTGCGATCATTGCTTCGGCTTCTGCCTTAGCTGATTTCGAGATGTCTTTTGCAAGTGTTTCAAGCGTCATAGTGATTTCTCCTGTGGTTTGATTTCAATTGGCCGGAAACCCGACCCTTCCATCGTTGGGCGTCTTCATAGGAAGAGTGGTAGTGCACCGAGAATGACGATGGATTCCGGCAAAGCAGTGAAAATCAATGCTGGGCCGAACTTGCTTCCGTCTTCTGCGAGCATACCAACAGCTGCGCTGCCGATTGCGGATTGGGACCATCCAGCACCGATTGCGGCAAGGCCGAGGGCGATACCGTGTCCGATTGCTGTGTATCCGTCACCATCACTGGCGTTTGCTGCGTCTGCTGCTGCTGCTCCTTGAGCAACCATGGTGATGGCTGCCAGTAGGATCAATGTTCTTAGGCTCGTTTTTAGGGTGTTTGCGTTCATATTTGCTACCTCCGATTTTTTTTAGTGTCCGTGGACTATGATTGACCCTCAACGTGGAGGGAACGGCCACCGAGCGGTGCGAATGCACGGCCGGATCCGTCGTAGAATTTGCCCATCCATTCCACAAAGTGGAGACGGGCTGCGTGAATGGTAGGGGAAAGAATTCCGAGGGCAAGAGCGAAGGCTTGCACGAACATGAAGATGACAAAGCAGAGCGCTGCGGTGAGGTAACCAGAGGCTCCACCGTTCTCTAAGCCGACCAAGATGTTCTCCCAGCCCATGATGATGGAAACTTCTGCGATTTTGACACCTGCGACACCAACCGCCATGATTCGGAGGTAAGAGAGGGTGTTTGCGAGCAAACCGAAGGTTTCAATTGGACCCATGAGGATGCCACCAGCCCAACCAAAGCCTTCGTAAATCGCTAGACCAACGATGAGGCAGAGGATTCCGCCGATGAGCAGGAAGTTCCACAAGAGTTGAACTTCGAATAAGTCATTGTAGCCCATGATGAAGTTTCGACAAATCATGAAGCCGCCGATAAGGATCATCAGCCAGGAGCCCTTCTCAAAGAAGGCTGCATCAAGGCCGTGCGCCTTGTTGACGTTCTTGAATCCGATAATGAGGCCAACGAAGATGTGGAACACGCCGAGGTACACAGCAAGCGAAACATATTGCTCGAGGCCGTGACCTGCACTGGCTCGGTGGAAAGGCATCATCACAAACGGATGACCGCTGTCGCCCAAGCCGAGCAACACTGCGAGGGATTCAGGCATGACCAACGCATCGTGAGCCCAATCGTAGAAACTGGTGAGGATTGCGATGTCTGGCCCCCAGCGGTACCCGTCTTTTAGGACGCCAGCCGTATCATACATGCTCCCATCCCACACAAAGCCAAAGCCTTCTGCGAAGATGATGCCCCAAATGACACACCAGACACCCATCCATCGGAGGACTGTCATGCCCTTCTGGGCGAGTGGGTCAACTGCGAATGGTTTGGAGCCGAGCCAGAATGAAAGCGCTAGCAACACAACACCATAACCCCAATCGCCTAGAATCATCCCGTACATGAACGGGAAAGTCATCATAATCAGCATTGATGGCTCAAAGGTACCATACTTGGGCCGGCCAACGAGATCGACAAGAAGTTCGAATGGCTGAGTGGCGGTTCCGTTGTCAAATTCGATTGGAGGGGCGGGTTCCTCGTGGTGTTCGTCTTGTACCGGAGTTGCTCGAACCATCGTCAAAGCAATGTCGAGTTCTGGTAGGTTGATTTTGCCATCTCCATCCAAGTCAAGTGCCTTGACAAGTGGGCCGATGTCCCAAGGAGGGAGGTCGCCGATGTTGGAAGACTTCAGAGCTTGCTGGAATTCATAAGAGTCTATTTTTCCGGAATCATCGAGATCGATGGCCTTGAAGAATTGGAACACGGATTGCTTCGTCTTGAGCAAGTAATCCGATAGCATGACCAATTCCTTTGCGTGAGTCGGCGCATCGTCATGGTGGTCGTCATGGCCATGGCCATGGTGAGGATCGACGTAGGCGTCCACTGCCACGTGCGAAGCAATCTTTCCAAGTTCTGCCTTGACCATGTCGCCTTGAGAAGTTGGAACCCATCCGTCCAATGCAAATGCTTGGTCACTCACCGCAACAAGTGTAGGTGCTGTGTAAATGGCGTCTTCACGAGTTAGGAATTCTTCGAGGGCAACGAGGGAACGAGCGTTTCGGTCAACCCAAGCATCGAGTGCTTCACGTGAAGATGCAATTGTATTTTCGAGTGTTGTTATTTCATCCCGAACGGCTGCTGCCTTCTTTGCAGGCGATCCCTCGCCTGATGGAATTTGAACGGCCTTTGCGCCCAATTCTGCGAGGCAGATTTGAACTTCTGCAGCGTGCTGAGATTGGCAAGCAACTGCAACGACGCCTGGGGCGGAATGGAGAAGTATTTCTGTGCCGAGAGCAGCGAAGACAGCTTTTGATTTGCTGGCACGTGGTGTTTCTCCGACATAGACTTCCAAGCCGTCAAATCCACCCATGAGTTCCAATGGGATGTCAAGAGGTGCAAGGCGCTCAAGAACTTGGAGTTGATCGCTTAATGTCGAAATCGAAGACTCGCTCTCTCGGATGGTCTCGAGGTAGGCGAGGGCATCATCGACTTTCGGGCCAAAGGATTCCATCATTGATGCTGCTTCTTTCGCAGCAACTGGTCCCTTGGTGTTGATTGCCTGAACAGCGGAAGTAACTGCACGAACCTTTGTGAGCATGGCGCTTGTTTTGTCTGCACCCTCGCTTGAGAGCGCACGCCCCACGCCGATTCCATCTTGGAAATGTTCGTACTCTTCGATGTGGATGCAAGAAAGGGATGCGCACTTGCGAAGCACTTCCTCGAGTTTACCTACAGGAGCCGCCACTGTAAGGCGAGACATCTCTGTGGTTGCGAACATGATACCAACTCACTGTGAAGAAACTGTGTCCAAGAGATGGGCTACGGCTTTGTCCTTTCGGCTTGCGGCAGAGGATTCGATTTCAGCGACCTTTTTCTGGCCTTCCGAGTGGACACCATCGGCTTCTGAGTTTGCTTGAGCACGGGCTGCGTCGAGTGTTGCTTGAGTGTCAGCGACCGAACCGTCGGTAGCATCAGCGATAATCTGCACAGATTGACGGCGAGCCTCTGCTGCGATTTTACTGACTTCTGCTTGGGCATTTGCAAGTTGCTTTTCGGCATCTTGTTCCGCTTGCTTGATTTTACGAAGGACATCGGCCATACCCAAAACAATCACCAGCGATTTCGGGGACCAAGAGGGGGTTTATGAGGGTAATGGGGGTGTTTCGATGACCAACCGGCCAGATAGAACGCCCTTACTGCTCTGGCTTCGTGCCACGGAAACGACTTGCCATGGCGAAGGGCCACAGAAGACGCCCTTGAACTTCTTGATATCCGACTTCCTTGATCATGGTGCGATAATACCCATTTGTGCCGTAATGCGAGTAGGTGTTCGCAAGGCCCTTCCATGGGTGATTTTTGTCTTTGGTGACGATGCGAGCCAAGACTTGAACTGCAGTCGCCATCCAAATACGTCCAGCGAGGCCATGGAACCAATTTGCTTTCCCAGCATCACAGATGACCAGCTGGCCACCCGGCTTTAGTACGCGGTAGATTTCTTCAAGTCCCTTCCTCTTGTCTTGGAAATCACGGAATGAAAACAAGCAGAACACCATGTCAAATGTGTTGTCCTCGAGAGGGATCGATTCTGCGATTGCTTCGACATAAACGGCTGGCGCTTCCCCACGGCTTGCCCTGGCTGCGTCAACTCGCTTCTTGGCGACTTTCAACATCTCTGGAGAGGGGTCCAAGCACGTTACATCGAGCCCGACAAGGTCTTCGGCAAAGGAACCAGGGCCGCATCCGACTTCGAGAACTTTCATACCCGGTGAGGCATGGTTCCGAACATTTCTCCTCCAGCGTTTGTCTTGGCCGAAGGTCATCAGTTTGTTGACGCGATCGTAATTTGGGATTGTGGCTTCAAGTTGCGCCTCGAGAATTGTCCAGGCTTCCAAATCAATGCCGGAAGGGTCGTATCCACCTGTTGCATCACGGGCTCCCATGGGTGTGTGGCGCATGCCGACCTCTTTGGACATGTCGCTGCGAGAAAGGCCACCAACAGGAGTCGGCTTTTTGGGCCATCAAGCGATACGCTCGACGGTTTCTGGGGTGATTCCTTCTTCTGGCGTCACACGGAAAACGAGGATCTTCAAGTTTTCAGGAGCGTTTCGGAACTTGGACACAATCATCGAAGTTTCGAAATCTGTACCTATGGTTCGTACCTTGAATGAGAGCACCATGTCTGCAATGGTCGACAATTCTTGCTTGATAGCAGGATCTAAACCATTGGTTGAAACTGAGATGAGCAAGAGACCGCGATGAAGTTGTGCGTGAGCTTGGAGCATGCGGACCATCGCAACCACACGTGCAGGATCTTCACGTTGAAGGAAAAAGTCAAGGCTGTCGACGACGGCACGGAAATAGGGACCGAGTGCCATGATTTCATTCGTCACTTCGGTCAAAAAATCTTGGTTCGTATCGTCGACAAACCGAGTTTGTGCAAGTCGTTGAATGTCAGCAAGTTGGAAACCCTCAAGTCGATAGCGGCTTGCAAGAAGTTCTCGTTCTAAGACCGTCGAATTGTACTCTTCGCCGATGGTTCGTACATTGATGTCCATTGGCCAACTGTACTTCTGGAAAATACGGACAATCTCAGCCTGTCCCTCGTTTGTGGAAATGTAGAGCGTGTTTTCTGACTCTTCTGCTGGTGAGGTGAATTGCTTTGCGAACAGTTCGCTTCCCGAACCTGTATCTGTGAACGCAATGAGGGTGAACCCACGCGGAATACCTCCCCGCATTTCATTGTCGAACTTTGGCACCCCAAAAGAACCAACTTTGCTGAAGAACTCCTCATCCTCTGGGTCAAAATCAAACTTTCGTGCCATGCCTGTTCACCTCAGTGGATAACGACCTGACCTCGATCGATTAAGTCGGTGCAGTACAAATCTAAGTTTGACAGCACCAATGGAGGGGTTTGGTCTGGTACGTTGAGCACAACAGAGAGGATTTCTCGCTGGCGGAAGGTGTTGATGAAGGTGTGAAGGTATTCCGCCAAAATGCGGTCTTCGTTGTAAATTGCGAGGGCGTTGACGCTGTCAAGGAACACGAAGTTGCGAACCGAAGTCGTTGTGCGCAAAATGTAAAGCGTTCGAAGCAAAACTGATTCAAGCATAATTGGGCTGTCTACGAAGTGTATGTTTGAGTAAGGCACATCGGTTCCGCCTAAGATTCCTGAAGACACGAGATCGATGAATTGGATGTTTGAAACGTCCATGCCGATTGATTCGAACGCTTGAATGATTTCCACTGCGCCTCGATTGGCGCTGATGTAGACGCCGCCCATCTCGAACATTTGCATGAGTGGGATGATGGTACTTGCCGTGACCATGAATGCGTTTGAGTTTCCACAGCGGACCTGAACAGCACTGTTCAGAGCCACTTCGGTGAGTTGTTCTGCGATTCTTTGGTCTAATTCGAACATCATCATGACCCCCAACGAGCTGTCTTGTCGCTTTGTGCGCCCCACTTCAGCATCGGCGTCAGCATGACACCAAGAGGCGTTAGTTCGATGGCGTGTTTTGCCCGGCTGTGATGAGTACCACGCATCTTGACAACTTGTAAGAAGCGAAGCAAATGGCCCATCCGTTCCACGTCACCCATAACAATAATGCCGTCTGCAATTGCTTCTTCAACACCAAAGGAAGACCAGTGTGCATTTTCAGTAGCGGAGGTAATCTCGGAAATGAGGATGGTCGTGCATCCGAGGGTTGCGAGTTTCTTCCCGAGCGTGAACAAAAAGTCTCGAATCAACTGCTCGGACTTAATTTTGTAACAGAGGGTGGTCACCGAATCGATGACCAAGCGTGTCACACCAATGGTGTTGACAATGTCCACAATGGCCTTGATGAGAGCGTGGACGTCATCAAGTTCGAACGACGCCTTCTCAAGGCCAAGCCACGAATAAAGAACGTCCATATCGAAGACATTGATCAGTCCGGAATCAACCATGTTCATGTCGAAAAAGGCGTACTGGCGTATGTTTTCGAGAAGTTTCACCGAAGGTTCTGTTGCCGTAAAATGGGCGCACGCTTCGCCAGCAAGAGCCCCTCGAACTAAGAATTCCATACCCAGCGTTGTCTTTCCGGAACCACAGGTTCCTGCAGCGAGCACTGTTGATCCGTAAGGGATGCCACCGCGCAGAATTTCATCCAGCCCGTGTATACCTGTGACGCATCGGTCTCGGGTGTAAACTGCGGCTGGCTGCATGGGAAACATGCCCAACCAATCGGGCCGGGTTCATCAAGCAATCGCCCCCGGGGGAATGGAGCCATCGATTGGTGAATCAATCAAACAGCGTCGTCAAGGATCCCCTGGTGTCGGAGTATCTTCGATGAACCAAGAGGTCGTTGCGCTGGAATTCCCATCCCAGGCCAGCGATTGGCCTACGATCATGAACAGTTGAGTGTCGCCGCCCCATGCGGTCTTGGACACATCATACGGTCGTGCTTCGTCGAGTTGTGTGTATCGAAGTTTGAGTTCCCCGGTGCCATCCTCCAGTCCGTTGAACATGCCAACACCAAGGAAACCTTGGAGCCCAAGGTCAATCACTTGGGATGCGTTTCCAGTCGTTTGGGATGTAGCGTCCCCGGTGAGCAAGAGGGTTGTTTTTCCGGCAATAACACCCGATTTGAACAGGTAATCTGAGTCGATTGTGGGCCCGGTATGATTCAACGACCAACCCCGCAGAGCAATGGCGAAGTCATTCGGATTATAGATTTCAATCCACTCTGGACCACCGCTCAGTGGACGAGCCATAACCTCAGTAAGATGGAGGTCGTTGTTGAGGCGCCCGCCACGGTGGACTTCGAGAACCACTTGCCAAGTTTCGCCTTCTTGTATGAATTGTCGATTTGCAGTTGAAGAAGCTGAAGCAGTGCGCCGTTCCGTACCACTGTCAAACAAAAGTGCGCCAACTCGACTGCTGACGTTGCTTGCAATTACTTCGATTGAAAGATGAATGGAAAAACCCTCATCAAGCCCAAGTCCATCAATGAGATCCCCTTCAGTGATGTTTTGGATGGCGTTGATTTTGGCCATGCTTAACGCCCCATCAACCACGAGACCGGCTTGGACACGTCCTTGATTGAGGGCTTCGGCATCCTGTAGGTGCCAATCGGCAGTGGCATTGCCATAATCCATCGCAGATTCGTTGCCTGGAACAAACCAACCCCCGTCAGAAGTAAGACGGTCGAGACCTTGCACTGCTGAGCGGTCCAACCGATCAACGGCTGGGTCATTGGAACCCATCTGAAGTTGTGCCAGCGCCAAAAAGGCAGTGAGGATCATCAAGAACAATGCAAATGCCGACAAAAATTCAATCACAGCAGTCAGAGCAGTATCATCCCGTTCAAGTGAACGAACCTGCCTCCTGCGCATGGTTGTCCGTGGGGTTCGGCGCTTCAAGAGGTTGCCGGATGGAGGTGCCGGAGAATGTCAAATTAAGTGGTCAGAGCCCCCTTCGGGGGCGATGAGTCTTTGAATCCCCCCTGCGAGGCGTTAGTCAATGTCGAACCGGACGCAACCTCAAGGCGGCCAGAAAAAAGGCTCATTCACAATGGTGGCTGTGCTCCTGTTTGCCTCTTTTACAGGATTGCTGACCATTCCTGCAGCATCAGCTGCTGAACCTGGCGACCTTGCGCTTGTGGGGTCGCAAAATCCAACCTCCGATATGTGGGCCTCCTCGTGGGACCCCATTGAATTCACAGCCACGCTCGAAAACCAAGGTCTTGGCACCAGCATCAACCGTGCACTCAAGTGGTATGCGTGTGAAGGCGTCATGACGGGCCCAATCTGCAAATCATCACCAGATGCTTCAGGGTCGTTCACAAGTACCACCCTTTATCCGGGCAACATCGTCGATGTCACATCTGATTCCGCATGGAACCCTTCAGGCGATGAAGGCACCTTTACCATCGTTTACGCGTTTACGTTGGCCGACCAGGACACAAGTGACGACATGTTGACCCTCAACATCAACCTCACCCGATCCTATGTTGATATTAGCATAAACGAAGCATACAACCCAATGGAAGACATTGAAGGCATCGCCACCTATAACGGTCAAAAGGTCCTCAATTCAAACACGGACTACTCGATTGACGCAAAAGGCGTGGTCAATGCATGTGGCACCTGTAATGTTGAAGCCACATTCGGCTGGCAACTGCATAACCTTGAGAATCCTCCGATCCTCATCGACGAGGCCTACACAGTCGTCGGTAACCTTCCATCGTGGGGCGGTGATAACCCATTTGCGAGGACCCTACCAGCCTTGAACAGCGTCGACGAAGGGGAATTCATTCTCACATGGGGGCTGTTCAACAGCACAGGCACACCATATGGCGACCTTGATTCAACCAACGATCTTACCTCCACGACCGTGGTCTTCGATGACACCATCGATTTGCAGGTTACCTCGATGCTTCCTTCTCACGATCCAACCTCACAAGACTACTACTTTGGGGATGAGATGGTGACGGCCACCATCGCCAACGCTGGCAACATGACGATTGACATGGTATCGGTGGCTTTCCAAGTCTACGACCCAATCGGGGAAGTGGAATACGAAACAACATGCGTGCTGACCGTATTCAGCCCTGGAGAGTCCCGAACATGCACCTTCGACATCACAACCGTTGGGGACGGACGAACGCTTACCATTCAAGTGCCATCGACTCACGATGAAGGTTCTGAAGGCAAGTTCACCAACAATGCCTTGTCTGAAATAGCCGACCTCGTAGCCGGATCAATCAATGCCAACATCGACCAAACGAGTTCAACAGGCACCTATACCACAGGCGAGTACATTTTGATGAATGCACGGACCTCCTCAACCGCTGCAG
>Ga0206677_10000303_pt1 | contig 46274 bp, 42 predicted proteins | sample M130m12015metaG_FD_155475 | JGI IMG/M metagenome (GOLD analysis project Ga0206677, IMG submission 155475) | Ammonia-oxidizing marine archaeal communities from Monterey Bay, California, United States - M1 30m 12015 | ecosystem: Environmental > Aquatic > Marine > Intertidal zone | place: USA...
AAGAGGAGGCATACTCCAATACTACGTCATCGAGCGACTCATTTTGCAACACATAGTGAACTCGGCCGATGCGCTGGTTTGGCGGCGTGGAAATAGCCTCGCTCGTCCACACGCCGGTTGTTCCCTCCGTGCTTGATTGCAACCCACATGCGGCATAGCCCATATTTTGTGAATCACCTGCTGTCAAATCAAGGTTGATCAGCGGCGTGTCATGCGCATTAAAGACGGTTGAAGCGGCGGCAACTTCGCCACCGTACCATGGCGTTTGCATGGTGACTTCGACCCCAATTGCATCAAGGTTGAGTTGTGAATCGTCGGTGCCCCCGACCGATTCGTAATTGGCCGTGACGATGATGTTCTGAAGCGAGGCCCATGTCCAATCCGTGAGCCCTGAAATGTTCTCTCGCCAGTAGTCACCGGACATGTAGTCAAGCGGGTTTTGAGTGTGAGAAATCGTGGCCAATGACTCAAACGTACCTTCGTACTCGACCGACAATCGGACCGAGTCTTGCGAAAGTACGTGTGGCACAGCGAAGACAAACACAAGGTTGACGTCCACAATATCGTACTCTGTTGAACCGGCGGCGTTGAAGTTCGTCAACTCCATTTCAGGTCCAGATGACCAAGAGTAAGCTCCGTCAGGTGCGTACAATGAGTTATTGGAATCAGTTGGAGAGGATTGTGCCCAGAAAATCATCTGATCCAAATTTACGGGTCGTTCATGGACCATTGTGAGACGGGAATCAGCAACCATCGATTCAGTGTAGAGCGCTGACTCTTCGGAGAATGAAGTGTAGGCATCGAGTGCCCAAGCCCCGGGATCGTTGAATTCGCCCTGCGGAAGCAAATCTACGGTCGTGGTTTCATGGACCGTACGAGCAGAAACACTCGATAGGGGGGCCAAGACAAGCAAAACGAGCAGTGCAAATGGGACGAAGTTCTGTCGCATTGTGGTTCGCATGGAGTGTGTTAAGGACCGAATGCACTTGAATGCAAGGGTTCGATGCGTGCGTGGTATGCTCACCTCATGTCTGTTGTCCTCTACGGATTATTGAAATACCACGCGCATGACGGCGAAGCACCTCTCATGGCTGTGATGGTGTAGGGGTTAGCACGGCAGATTGTGGTTCTGCCAGCCCGAGTTCGATTCTCGGTCACGGCCCTCTTTCTTCAACCTGTCAAGCCTGTCAACGCTCAAGGTCCTCTTCATCGATGGTATGACCCATTCGCTCTACTTTTGTTTCGAGATAAAAACGGTTGTTGTCACTGACACCAACAACAAGTGGCGTGCGTGAATTTACCTCTATCCCATAGGAGATCAGTTGCGCTGCCTTGTCTGGATTATTCGAGAGCAACTCGATTGATGGAATGTCCAATGCATTGAGCATTGATGCTGCGATTTTGTAATCACGTCCATCGCCGGGCAAGCCAAGCATCAAGTTTGCATCAAGGGTGTCAGCACCTTGATCTTGAAGATGATAGGCTTGGATTTTAGCATGCAATCCAATACCCCGACCTTCTTGTCGTAAGTAAAGGATGCAACCGTAGCCGCGTTCGACAACTGCATCCATGGCGGCCTTCAGTTGTGGTCCACAATCACATCGCGTGCTTCCAAATGCATCACCTGTCAGGCATTCTGAATGCAACCGAACCAGGACCGGATCTGGACCACCCATATCACCCAGCGTCAACGCCACATGATCGTAGCCAGTCTCTGCTTCGTGGAAAACCCTGATGTTGAACTCTCCGTGAACCGTTGGTAAAATCGCCTCACTTGGCACAGCATCTCGCTCAACAATTGGTGGCGTCATTCGACCACCTCAACAAGAAAACAATATTCGCCAGCATCCTCATCTATAGAAATAAGGCGATGTCCCGAACGCTCAATGAGCATCGGCAAATCATGCATGACTTCAGGATCGTCTGCGAGCAATTCAAGCACTTCTCCGGGCGACATGGTGGCAAACGCTCGCTTCGCTTCTGCAACAGGCACAGGGCAGAAAAATCCGATGACATTGAGTCGATGGGTGGCTCGAACCTGAGCTGCTGCCTTTGGGTGAACTACCTCGACCACAATCCATCCTGATTGTCCTTTGGTATCAACATCACCATTCGGATTTGTTGCATTTTGCTTGTGAGAGGTCTGCAAGAGTGGCGCATGCCCGCAACTTGATGAGGAGGAACGCACAGCGCTCTGCATGGTGTCCACAGCCACATCGTCGCGAAACCCCGACGATATGGAGTGGTCAGAAGTCGCGCAATTGGGCCTACGCTACGCACGAATACCACTTGCGCTGCTGTGCGTCGAGGCTTTTTACTGGTTCATCACCATGCCTTCAGATACGCTTGGCCCCATTCAAGTCTCCGAGGCATGGATATGGAATGAATTGACGAACCTCATCTTTGGTGAAGGTGCATCAACGCTGTCCACCCACAACGGATGGCTGACAAGAATTGAGTTAAACCACGTGGATTTCCCGGGTAGTTTCAACCATGTCGCCCTCTATGTCTCAGATGAATGTGCGGGGGTTCATGAGATGATTTTTCTCTCGACCCTTGTTGCTATGACTGAGGGTGTACCACAGAAGGTCAAAGTTCGATCAATCCTTGTGATGTGTTCGATCATCTATGTACTCAACATCGTGCGCTTGCTTGTGTTCTACCCAATTGCTGTTCAAGAGTGCACGGCCATGCCAAACGATGCTTCGTGCTTGATACCAATGTGGGAATGGCACACAGCCGTCTATGAATGGGGCTTCCTCGTTGTCTTAGTGGCTATGTGGCTCGTATGGTTTTGGAGGGTCGGAGGACCTGCTCGAACGCTCGATGCATCGTCTGCGCCTCCCGAAGCATGGCGCCTACGAATCAGGACCCAATGGTCCACTCAACATGTTGCCCTCGTTGTGGTCGCGCTCGTGTTGGTGTTTGGTGGTGCGTACAATGTCACCAGTAATGAAGAGGCAAATGAGGCAAAGTCAACCCTCGACACGTGTCAATTCCTCGATTTGGCAACATCAGATTGCACCCAAGCCCAGAAAGATTGGGACAAGGCAATTGGTTCGGCTTGGTCCCTTTCAGCGATCGGTTTGCTCGCATGCGTCATCGGAGGCGTAGAAATACAACGACCCGATGAAAATGGGAACTGGCCGTCAAAATCACAACTTGAAGATGTGATGACTGTCGAAAGCAAAAAGCCGACTTCTCGCCATTCGAACAATCGCAAGGGCTCGTGGAAGTCACGGACAAATGAAGAAGAGTGATTTATCACTCTACGATTGTGGCGGCAACTCTCTGACCAGCCATTTCACGCTTCTCGAGGGCCTTGATGGCAAGACCGACTTTACTCGTGTGGATGCTGATGTAGGTGGAGCCGTCAGCAAAGTGAACGTCTCCAATCGCCATCTCGTTGCAGCGGAGGGCTTCAGTGAACCACCGTGATACAGCAAGGGATGAGCCTGCTGCTGTCGGCTCAATATCGAGGTGGAGTTGGACAAAGCCGAAGACATCAGCCGTTTCGCCGAAGTCGTCTTGTCGCTTGACAGGGTCACGGTCCATGCCTTCTGGAAGTTCGGGCGTTTCAGAGTCAATAATGTCAAGACCGTAGGTGGCCATGATCTTGGACAATTGTGGTGCGTCGTCTCGGGAGACAAGGCTCCATGCCTCTCCCTTTCGACCAATTCGGCCTGTGCGACCAACTCGGTGAACAAAGGAGTCCAAATCCACTGGAAGGTCATAGTTGACCACGAGCGTGATGCCGTCGACGTCAATTCCACGTGCTGCAACATCGGTTGCTACGATGGTCTTGATTTCCTCAGCCTTGTAACGCTTGAGGATTTTCTCACGCTGGTTTTGGCTAAGATCGCCGTGTAAGCCTTCCACTGAGAAACCATGCTTCGTGAGTCGTTGAACCGCCAAGTCCACCATCCGCTTTGTGTTGCAGAAAATGATGGTTTGATCTTCATCGCTCATTCGTGCAAGAAGACGTCCCAACACCCAGAGTTTGTTGGCTCGACCAATGCGAACACTGTACATGTCAATTGGCGGAATGTCAAGTTCTTCGGTGTTCGTAAGAACGAATTCCGGTTCGTTCATGAATTCATTCGCAGTGTCTATGATTTCCTGAGGGAAGGTCGCTGAGAAAAGAAGGGTTTGTGAGCGGCCCGTCATTCGCTCCATGACCCACATGATGTCCGGGAAGAAACCCATGTCGAGCATGCGGTCTGCTTCGTCAAGGCAGAAAAGTGATGGTGAAGACAAATCGATGTGGCCACGTTCGCTCATGTCCATGACTCGCCCTGGCGTTCCGACGATGATGTCAACGCCGTCACCCAAGGATCGAGCTTGTTTCTCAAGGTCGGTTCCGCCATAGACGGTTTGGACAGAAAGACCCGTTGAGCCTTGGAGGGCATGCAATTCCTGTGCCACTTGGTTTGCGAGTTCACGGGTTGGTGCAAGGATGAGGGCTTGGAGTGTGCCAGTTGGCTCACACTTTTCGAGGATTGGCAAACCGAAAGCTGCCGTTTTCCCCGATCCTGTGCGTGCTTGGCCGATAACATCGAGGCCACGGCGTGCAAGAGGGATCGTATCTTTCTGAACTTGCGTTGCGTGCGTCCATTCAAGGGAAGCGAGGCCATCAAGAAGGGAAGCAGGTAAATCCCAAGAGTCGAAGCGGGTTTTGGTGAACATGGTATCATCTCCGTCTCGGTTGTGCGAGTGGGTCGCCGAGACGGTGGCAACCCATTCGAGTGGAATCAGTAGTTGTCGCGGTCTGCGATTTCTTGCTGAAGGATGCCCATCCAATACTTGCGAGCGTTCTCACGAGTGAGGGGTCGCTTGGTTTGTCGAACGTGTTCGAGAATGTACTGTCGGAACTTGAGTGACTTGTTGCGGTTGACACCCTTTGGGGTAATTCCATCCCACAATCGGTCAAACTGTTCTTCTTTGTCGTTGAATGCACCTGAACTCATGGAAAGCACCTCTAAGCATTTCGCCCACCGGCGCTCCCTTCTTAACCATGCCGACATGATTTGTGTGAAAAAACAAGCACAGAGTGATGGAAATCAGAAATATTCATCATCGTCGTCTGGCTCTTCATCAACGAATTCGTCGGTATAGCCCATCATTTCATCTTGAGAAACGGCCCTGTAAGCGCCAGCAGCCGGTTGAGGGTTGGGCGATGCTTGCTCGGCCTCTTTGGGTGCCGGCTGTTCCGGCGAAGGCGATCCGTCCGGGCGAAGCGGTTGGAAGCCGACTTGCTTCCCATGCGCTTCAGCAATTTCACGATCGATGGCTGGGACTGCTGGGGCAGGCGCCAATTGAGCGTTCTTTTGCGCTTCTGTCCCGTCGATTGAAACATCGAAGGTCATTTCTTTCAATGAAGCAATGATTGTTGCATCGGTTTCCGTTTTGAGCAAATCGATGGCCATGGTACGAAGCACATCCTCGCCAAACAACCGTGGCAATAACTCGACACATGCTTTGCGGACTTGCAGGTCCTTCGATGTTGTTCCTTTGACGACAAGTTCACGGGCTCGTCCATGGTCAGTATCGACGGATTGGAGTGCTTTGATGCCGCTCAGACGGACCTTGGAATCATTGTCCACCATGGCGCGTTCAGCAAAAACTGTCGCAATCCTTGATTCACGCTTCGCTAAACTGGGGAGGGTTCGTGCTGCAACCCTTCGTACTTCGACATCCTCGTCGTTGAGCGACCATGAAATCAAATCCCAAACTGATGAGCCACCTCGTTGCAGCACACGCCGAAGCAGGCCAGCTGCCTTTCTACGTAGTTTTGGATCTTCCTCAAGCAGCAATGTATCGATATGGTTCACCACAACCTCGGGCCAAGTTTCACACAATGCATTGAGGCCTTTCCAAGCTGCATCAGAGCGTGGACGGAAGGGCGAGCGCAGTTCGTTACCCAAGATTGTTTCAACGGCTGACGGGAACACTGGTGCAGTGACAGCAAGGCAACGGCTGGCAGCGATTCTCACATTGGCATCATCGTCATCAAGCAACACAGACAACCAATCAAACAGTTCGTTTGATTTACGCACAGCGATTTCTGGAAGCACGTCTAACGCAGCGACTCGGACTTCGCCCTCATCGTGTTCAAGGGCCAGCATCAATGCTGAATGGGCATCATGAATCGTACGGCCGCTGAATCGCCCGAGTGCTCGAACACCAGCAGCACGGTCGTGGGTGTGGGTCTGGTCGAGGTATCGGGATTGGACTTGATCGATTTCACCAAGGGCGAGTGGAAGCACATCGGCATCAGGAATGCTGACCCATGGACCAACTTTACTGACGATTTTCTTGTCAACTTTCTTGCTTCGACCAACATTGAGAGGAAGACCTGTGCGGGGGTCCCTTGCAATGTATTCCCGTGTCATAATGGACCCTCCTGTGCGGCGCAGTGGTTCGTGACCAATGAACCTATGGACGACGCATATTACTCCTGCAACGAGGGAATATCAACAATGCCCGAGGAATGATGGGGAGACGAGGGCGCGCAATGCTCTTGAATCGTCCCAAGAGTCCAATGACATGACCAGCATCCGAAGGAAGCATCTCGCCTTTGCTCTGTGGACTGTTCTTGCTATGGTTTCGATGCCGTATGTTGGCGTAATCGATGCTCCACGGGATGTTTCTTTGGAAGTTCCAAAACCCCCTCTGGAAATCATCCAAGCGTCAACCGGATTCAACGCCAGTGATGGTTTCACGCCAACGAATATTACGGTTCAAAGCGGCGACGGGAGCCCGTTGCTTGATCGTCCTGACATTTCCCCACAAACGGTTCCTCCCCCTGCAATGATGTTCAGAAGGAGTGGGGTTTGCCTCGAACACAACAGCCTGACTGACGAAGCGATGCTCATTGGAGGTCGATACGATCCGAATCCAAGCCAAAGTGGTGATGAAGACCTGACAAACTTCATCGAAATATTTGATGTAGCCAATGAGACATGGTCACCCAGTACCCAAACGATTCCTCAAACCCAGGCCTATCATGAATGCGTTTCTGTTCAAGGGAAGATTTACTCCATTGGCGACCACCACCCTTTCACGAGCCCGGGTGTTCGAGCCGATGGCTTGGTACACATCTATGATCCAGCCACAAACAATTGGACCAGCGGCACAGAGATGCCAGCAACTTTGGGCGTTGGGCTCGCAGGCATGGACGCACTTGACGGATTCATTTACGTCGCAGGCGGCGTAGGTCGATGGGATCGAACGGATTTATCAAATCGGACCCTTCGGTACAATCCTGCCACAGACGTATGGGATTCAATGGCGAACATGAGCGCACCTCGCCATTCATTTGAGTTAGTGGCCTTCCATGGTAAACTCTACGCGATCGGTGGGTATGTTCGCCTGTTTGATGCAGCGCTCAACCAAACAACAGTGGCCCCTGCCAACCATACGGAAATCTACGATCCTGCGACCAACACATGGATCAATGGTTCTGATTTACCGTTCAAAATCGCCGCACACTCGGCTGTGGTCCACAATGATGAGATTGTACTCGCTGGCGGAATCTATAATGGTGGAAGGTACGATGAAATTCGAGGTTACAACCCTCTCACTGATTCGCATCAAGCAAGAGGCGTGCTCCACACTTCGATGTATGATTTCGACATGATCAACATCGATGGAACGTTGCTTTATGCCGGTGGCGATAGCTCCTCGTGGCGGTTCAGCACATGGGGGAATGCCTATTCTGATGTATCTGCACTGCATCACAACCCCGCCCAACAACAGGGCATCCTGCTTTCCGACTTGTTCGATGTTCGCACAGGAAACGAAGGAAGCGCAACACCATTGTGGCTTGACTTCGTAGGTTCTGCACCAACAGATACCGACCTTCGGATGCAATACCGAACTGGGCCCAGTGCCGCAAGCCTAAGCAGTGGGCCATGGCGCCCATTGGGCGTGGGTCAAAATTCTGAATTCCTTGAACTTGGAAACCAGACATTCACCGATGTTGCACCTGGCGATTCCTTCATTCAATACAAAATTGAATTCACCACGCAAGAACTCGACGAATGGGTCACACCAACCCTCGATAGCGTGACCGTTGGCTCAGAGGAAGCACGCTTTGTAACAGCCCCTCCATCAAGCATGAATCCGAACGCTGCACTTTCAACAATCCAAACATTCCACTCTGCTTACGGACCAACCACATCCTATACTCTGCAAGTTCAGCCAACAACCTACGATGGATTCCCCATCATCGGACTCGACCCCGCTGTGTTGACATACTCACCAGCAACAACGGCATTGGCAATCGACGACCCAGATCAAGTGCTTCGAGCAATGGATTTAGCAGTCACCCATAGCACAGGGGGTGAAGGTGACACGGTCGATTGGATGTTCGCAATCACCGATGGAATTGCTTCGCCTTACTTGGAAATGAGTGTGGCAACCAACAGCACCGTGCTTACGTCTTACACAACACCAACCATCACTACGATTGACAATCAGCTCTCAGTGGAGGTGCTCTCGCTGACATCTACATTCAGCAGTGTTGGTGATGCATCGGTCGATCCGCTGGAAACATTCCCTGGCGAAGCGCCGATGACGGCCGTTGTTGACCACGCCTTCAGCAACTCAAATGCAAGGTTGCTCAACGGTTTAATTGAAGCTCGAATCAACGTCGAGGTTGAAGCAACACCAGAACTTGGCGGTGGAGTGTACAGCAACCCGGGCGCGTGGACGACATTGACCACTGGCTCAACGACCACCATCGAATTCACCCTCCCAAACGGCACATCTGGTGAAGCACGGGTTTGGTTGGAAGCACGTACCACGGATGACTTTGAATTGGAAGTGTTTGCCCTCAACCGCAGCATCATTCTCAACAACGAAGGACCTGTGTTGACAAGCACCTCGCCCGCATACGCCTCTTATTCAAACAAAAACGAAGAGCGAATTGTGGCGTTTACGTTCAACGATGTTGGCGGATTTTCAAACGATACCGTTCAAGGTTATCTTTGGATTGAGGCGCTTCATGACGGATCACAGGATGGTGTCGCTGATTTGACTGAATATCAACCGACCCCGATAACATTCTCCAACTCTGGCAATGAATGGACCATCACAACGGTCGTTAATGATTCGATGAACGCAGACCACGAAACCGTTCGAGTTTGGTTACAAGGGACCGATCAGGCAGGGTATGCGATCGAGCATTCAAACGCTGAGAACGGCACCTTATGGTGGGAAAGCCGGACCCCTGAAAATGGGCAATTGATCAGTTTCGATGGCGTCGAATCTGGCGGTGAAGTGACCCGACTTGAACCGACCAAGTCATTTGCATGGGCGGTTGAAGTTACCGACAGCAATCGGCTCACAGATATTACACGCGTGAGCCTCATGCTTGGCAATGACCCTACATTGGGGCTCCGTTACAACACAAACCTTGGCACATGTGAAGCGCTTGATGCTCGCATCCAAGTCTCACCCCAATGCATGGCAACGAGTGGCGAGACGCTTGCCATCCAATTCGCAGGAACCGTTGATTGGACCTTCGTAACATCCTCAACCAATGATGGTCGAATTGAGATTATGATCGAGGATTATGACGGCTCTGCTTCGATTCTCTACGAAAATGAATGGACCTACGAACCAGAGATGAACGTCACCTTCCAATCGTTGCGTGATACAGATGGAGCCGTGCAGGGTGAAATCGTTGAAGGATGGAGCATTGCATCCGGGGAATCGATTGAACTCAATGCATCAGTGTACCACTTGTTAAGCGAGACTGGTTACTCTGGCCCAGTTTCGATTTACTACAACGGGAAACTGCAGAACGATCGCTGGTCGGGAGGCACTTCGGGCATTGTGACTGATGGGCACCTCTCTGTTGAGTTCCAGGCACCACTCGGCGCAGGCTTGTTGTTTGAGATGGAACTCACCGTCTGGGACCCGTACGCCACACAAGAACTCCTCAAATTGGAACTGCCAACATTGCGTGTCGATGGAGCTGCACCCTACTTGCTTGATTCAACCCTAAGCGAAGGCACATCGAGGTTCCACCTCAGCGAAGTGGAAATCGGCGCAAACATCGAAGAAGCAAATCTTTGGTCGGCCAATCTTTCGATGACATGTCAGGTTCGCTCGCTTGAAATTGAATGGTCTGCCCTCACCCTAACCAGAGCCTCATCAACGGTTTACGACGGCAAGACGATGTTTTCCTTCGTGTTTGATTTCAGTGCCCTTGGCGACCCATCTGAACTTTCGACCCAAGCCAACATTGCGTGTTGGGCCGAAGGTCAGGACGATGCTGGCTTTACCCTCCAAGCATCAACTGGAAATTCAGAACTCGATCCTTGGCTCATCCTCCCTTTGAACAGCATTGGCCCCGATGTGGCCATCACTGAGGTCGACGTATCGGGCAGCACTGAGGCAGGAGGCACCATGCGAATTGGGGTGAAACTTGTCAGCCTTGGCGAGGCCATTGATGAGCAATTCAATGTCTCGATCTACGCAGATTCGAATGGTGAGCGAACCTTGGTCGGTCGAGAGGTCGTTGCCAGCATAGGCATGAACACCGCGACAACGCTTCGCAGTACAATCACGGTACCCAGCGGTGCTTGGACACTTCATGTGGAAGCAGACGCTGAACAGGCGATGTGGGAAGTCGATGAGACAAATAACGCATGGAACCGTTCCTTTGAACCAACGACTGAAGGCATGAGCACCGGTGTGATGCTTTTGGGAGGCGGTCTTGGCGTTGCAGTCCTCGCCGGCGCAGTTGTGCTGTTGCGAAGAAAACAATCCGAGGAGCCCTCGTTCAAAGAAGCACCTGAGGAGACCAACATCACCCCAGTTGCCAAGCCAAAGCCTGCAGGATTGACTGGCCCACCACCACGCACATCCGCACCTAAGCCAAAACCTGCTGGATTGAAGGGACCACCGCCACGATCGAAACCTAACAACGAGGCAACACCAGCCATTGATGGGGCAGCTGCTTTGGACGCCTTGTTGCCTGCAAGCACAGAAGAAACACAAGATCACGCGGTTGGAACTGTGGTCGATGAATGGTCGAAATTACCAGCAGGTGGCGACTATGATTACGCCTTAGACGAAACGGTGTACAAAGGCGAAGAATGTGGCACTTGGCGCATGAATGAGGACAAAACCTTCACACGAATTGAATGAACACAAATCATGGCTTACCTTCTTGAACAGTAAGCGCTTCATCTCAACATGGCCAAGGAAGACATCGAGGATGTTGTCCGGGTCCTTGCCATATGTTTCCGCGAGGGGCAAGCACTTGATGCGCTCGAACTCGAACGAATCATGTCCTTCGACATGGAATGGATTTCCCCAGACGAGGCAGAAACAGCCGTTCAGGCACTCATCAAAGCAGGATGGTTGTCTGGGCCAGAAGAGGCATTGGAAGCCACTGTGTCCTTAGATGCGATCACATCGCCGCTTGGCTGGCACCCACGCCCTGCAAGGTTGCTCAAACCGATTCACGTCAATAATATGGTCGCCGAATCGGTTGAACAATCACCAGCTGATGTCCGCTCCACGCCCCTTCCCGCCACGCCTCCAACACCACCGCCAGCAATCATAGCGAGTCCACAAAACCCCGATGACCCCCGTGCAAAACTCACACCAAGGCTTACCAAGTTCATCGCCAAGCAATCACAATTGGAAGTCCAAGAGGTCGAACGCAGGGCCCAAAGAAAAGCAAAAGCACTCACCTATGCAAGTCATTGGGTCTGCCTAGCGCTCGTTGCCCGTGAGCAAGGTCTTGTGATGGACGATATTGCTGCTGCTCTTTCGGTCTATTGATTGACCTCATCCCTCGATGATGGTCCCGTCACTCACTTCAAGCACTTGCTCTTTGTTTCGGGCTGACAGTTCTACCAGAACTGGCAAGAGAATGAGCGAAAGGATAAGCGAGAAGAAAACCGTTACAGCGGTGATCAGGCCGAAATCTTGGATGACAGGCATTGGCGAGAACAGCAGCACCATGAATCCGAAACCGGTGGTTAATGCACTCATAATCAATGCGACACCAGTCGTGGAAAGGGCTGCACGCAACGCTTCCCAATGGGTGTCCCTACGAGCCAACTCCACTTCGAAACGACGCCACATGTGGATCGAGTAATCAATACCAATCCCGAGTGTAAGCGCCGTTACCATGACCGTCAACACGTTCCATTTCAGACCCAATGCCATCATTGAACCAGCAACCCAAAGCGAAGCAAGAGCCACTGGGAACAAGACCACGATGGCCGGCAACACCCTGCGGGTCAGAAGCAGAAGGACGACACTCGAAACAACAAGCGATATGATGGTGGTTTTCACTTGTGAAACGCTCAGCCCATCCAAGACCGTTTGGAGGACAACAAGGTCGCCCGTTACATGCAACTCGGCATGGCCAACCAGATTCTCTCGAAGTGTACCACGCTCATCACTTGAGCCAAGTTCACGTTCGACTTGAGTAATGACTCGTTCTGCTTGGGTTGAAGTCGAGGCTTCGACTCGAACTTCATTGCGTAAGTAAGTTATTCCCGACTCATCCATGGCCACCGTTTGTGCGACCCGTTGGGACCATGTCTCACCGCTGATTGCATCGGCGACTGTTTCGTTTTGTGCGAGGTATGCAAACACTTCGACAAGGTTGCAACCGAGGTCCTGATCGATGACATAGACATCACCATCACCATCGAACACTTCGAGGTTGTGTGCTTCGCCGAACGATGTGTTTCTGAGAATAGCGTCCCGGAGCACGACATACGGACCTTCGTAAGCAGGAGATGGAATCCGTTCATCCGTACCGACCACATCATGGTTTGAAGTCAAGTCTTGGTGCAATCCTTGAAGCTGTTCCAGAAGAACTGCGTCGCCAGGAATCGTGGTTGCTCCGTCAACTGGCTCGAAAAGAATGTAGAGAAGTTTCCAACCTGCGCTGTCGTAGTTGGTGTTCAAGTCTTCTCGCACATCCATGATTTCCATGTCGGGGTCAACGAAATCACCCAGATCGAAATCGGTTTCTAATGAGGCTGCACCAAAGACTGATGCTGCGGAGATGAAGATCGCCACAAGCAACACACCGACTTGTTGCTTTTGCTGAAGAGCGACAATTCCGTCAACGATTTTTGGCATGGTAATGGCTTGAGTTTCCAATTTAACAGTGAAGCCACGCACGACGACGTGCAAGGAACCAACGATGACCGTTGCAGAAACAAAGGCGCAAACGACGCCGAAGGCAAGTGCGTAGCCGAATGTGGCCAAAGGTGGCAATGGGGAAATGATGTTTGCAAGGAAGGCCGCTACGGTTGTGACCACAGCGAGCAAGAGCGGGACTGAAAGCCGAGCGCAGGAACGCAGCCATGCTTCTGCCGGATCTTCATGTTCCTTACGAATCGCCGCATAGGCACGCTGAAGGTGAATTGCATAATCAATACCCAAACCAAGAACAAGAGGAGCCACTGCCACTTCGAGCGCAGTGAACTGAGCGCCAAGGAGGTTCATCACACCGTAGGTCCAGATGAGGGCGGAAGACAAACCGACTAATGGGAACAAGACATCAGGAATCGAACGGAACGCAATGGCCAGAAGAATCACGACAACAAGCAGAGCAATGACGACTAACAAAGCGAGGTTCTCGAAGGTGCCCTCATCGATATCGTAAGAAATTAAATCAAGGGATACAACGCCATAGTCAAGCGAAGAGTCGGCAGAGATCGTTGAGAATTCATCGCGCAACTGATCTTGCAACACCTTACGAGTTTTTTCGTCCATGTTCGGGTCGACTTCCAATACCCAAAGGGTGGAAGAAGCGGTTGGGGCAGCACTCCCGTTGCCATTTTCCAGATAGGAACATGTTGAATCGATGCTCAGATCTTTGTTGAGCAACGCAGATGATGCGTAGGTGGCTGCCGAAAGGAGTTGATCATCGCTGGTCAGCGTACAGGTGGTGTTTTCCTCAAAAATAAGTTCAAGCATGTGTTCCCATGAAGTCACGTCCGCAAGTGGCATCCCATCGGCTTCCTCGTCCAGACTGAGTTGGACAATACCTGGTGCAGTGGTCCAAACAGTGATCACATTGCTCCGCTCTTCAGATGCCTCCTCGATGATGGCAAGGTGTTCAGCCATGAGGTGGAGGTGTTCTATAGATAAGACACTTGAACCATTGTCCGCTGTAACTTCAACGAACATCGGACGGGTTTCATTTGGGAAATGTTGGTGGATGCGTTCGTGGGCGTCATTGGCATCGGACTCTGGAGCAAAGTCCGCGAGATCCGTGTTGAAATTCGGCGGGGATGTCGCTAAATGCGCCATCAGACCAACGGTAAGTAAGCCGCTGACAATCAGGATAGCAAGAGCCGAGCGTTGGAAGGCTCCAGCGCTTTTGGCCATCTTGGCCTCGAGAGCGGAAGTATCCATGGTCTCTCCAGCGCAAAGCACTACAAAAGGAAGGGGGTTGCTCGGCATCAAACGCATCGCCTTTACCAAACGCCTTGAGTTGCTTTGAAAAACGATGACAGGCCACATCAAGGAGCCTTTTTCTGTTGAAATGAGATGGTGCTTTTGGGAGAAGGTTCAAAACAAGTAGGCCAGTGGGCGAACTGGTCATCATGCCTGTGAAACTGCTCCTTCGAGAAAAGAACGAACTGCGCCTCCGCATTATCGGCGAAAGCCACACCGCTTTGCAGATGCTCCGTGAGCGACTCAACAACCACAAGAACGTCGAGTACGCAAACTACTTCCCAGGCCACCCTGAACTGGATGACCCTGAATTCTACATTCGAACCACTGGCAAGAACGCCTCCGACAAAGTCCTCCGAGATCTCGTCGCTGGTCTTGCTGATGAATTTGCAAAGATCACCCTGTGAACGGGGTGCTTGAATTGAGCACTTGGACCGATTCATTGGCTGAGGCCATTGGCTTGGACGGATACGCAACAAAGACCAATGGCATCGGCGGTGTGCTCAAAGCCCGCGTCACTGACTTCCGTGTGGAGGAAATTTCAACCTCCATCCACATGGACAACAAAGGTCGGTTCACCGTTGCCAAAATCACACTTACCAATTGGGAAACCAACAGGTTCTGCAATAACCTTGCGAAGGCCTTGAAGATCCCACGCAATCGAATTTTCTTTGCAGGGACAAAGGACAAGCGAGCTGTGACCCAACAGTTGTTTGTCATCGATGCACCCCAGCGTAAAGTTGCGGAAATCGAGATGCCAGATGTCGAAATTGAAGTGCTTGGTAGGACCCACCAGAAAATTGGTTTTGGAAACCACCGAGGCAATCGCTTCACCATCGTCGTTCGTGGCTGCGCCCATGACGACGGCAGCCCTATGTCGAGCGAAGATGCGCTTCAAGAAGTTGAACGCATTCAAGCCGAGATGGCAGAAACGCTCGGTGAAAACACATTCCCGAACTGGATCGGCCCACAGCGGTTCGGCTCAGGTCGCCCGGTCACTGCAGAAGTTGGCAAACATGTCATCGCAGAGGAATGGGAAAAAGCCGTCATGACCTACATTGCCATGGAGGGTGCCTCCGAAAACGATGACGTTCACGCCTTTAGGGCGCATGTTCGAGCCAACGGACCGACCGAAGAAGGTTTGGCTCTTGCTCCCCAATGGTTGGGCTTTGAACGTCGTATGGTCGAACACCTTCTCAAGCGAGATGATGACTTCGTTGGTGCGTTCAAGAAGCTCCCCGGCAACTTACAATTGATGACGGTTCATGCATTGCAATCAGTTGTGTTCAACAAGGCATTGCATGCACGAATCGATGCTGGGCTGCCAATCAGTCGACCAGTCGCTGGCGACTTGGTTGGTCGGATCGATGAGAAGGGACAGTTGGATGCTTCGAGTTGCGTCAATGTCGAAGAACGGACCCTTCCCCGTATTTCGAGAAACTGTGAAATGGGCCGACTGGTAACCACTGGCCCGCTACCGGGTAGTGAGATTAACACATGCGATGGTGAATCTGGTCAAATTGAAGCAGCGGTCATCAAGGGCATGAACTTGGATTCCGCAGATTGGAACGTCGAAGCGATTCCACGCCTCTCCACCCGAGGGACCCGCAGAGCCCTTGTGACAGAATTCAATGAATTGGTCATTGACACAGTTCCAATCGCAAATGACGAGTCCATGGGCGAGCGATGGAAAGCAGGCCCTGGTGACAACAGCAGATGGCACCCTGAAGGCGCTTGCATCCGATTCCGATTTGTGCTTTCAAGCGGCAGTTATGCAACGACATTGTTGCGCGAATTCATCCAAGGACCACTCAGCCAACTGTGAGCAACCACATCGGTTGAACCATCCTTTGTGGGGTAATCGATAGCCAAGGTACGATGTATCGATCTGCTGTATTCACTCTGGATTGCACCAACTTGGGAAGTCACCGTCTGAATCTGCTCGCTCGATTCGATCATTGTAGAAGGACTGAGATTCACCTCGTGTACCTTCCAAATATGCGATGCAATTCTCTTCCACCAAAGCGCCATCCTCATCGTAGGGAGCCAAAAACAAAACTTCGTCGACAAGCAAATACTTGTAATCATTATAATAATCATCATATTCAAAGTAAATGCTGTCGCCTTTGGTGTACCATGTTTCAAATGTCCCAGTTGATTCTTTGGCCTCACCATTGCTCAGCAACTGTAATTTATCCTGAGGGTTTGTCCAGACTCCTACTAAATTTTCATCTTGGCCTTCTGCTAGGGATGAGGCCCAAGCATACAGAACACTGGAGAGAATGACGAGAAGAAGAAGCACAATGGCAAATCCAGCTCCAATCATCAGTACCTTCTTTGTACCATTGTCTTTCGCTGAAGACACAATTAGAAAGTGATTTTGAGCAGTCTGATGAGGAGTTAAGGAGGGTTGAGGGCTATGGAAATTGGTAGTTTCGGGTGATTGGGTTTCTTGCGGAATTGGATCCACGTCATGCCGAATTGCACCTTGTTGAATGGCATCCAGTTGTTTTTGTGTCGGATTCCATTCACCATCCTCAAACTGCCAGAAGCCATCTTCACTTGCCTCTGCCATGATAATTTAACTGAGCACAAGTATTTGAAACAGTCGAGGAATGCAAGGTCATTGCACGATTTCACGGTTAGGATTGGTTGCTACCAAGCAGGATTGAGCATCTTGAACGTTGAAGACCTACTCTCGCAAAAAGGGAAAGGGCCACCACTTGGTTAAAATGAATCATCTGTTGAAGGACCATGAGCGTTAATGGCTCGATATCGGACTCAGCCGAATCAAATCGCTGACCGTCAATCTTGCACTGACGATGCAAGTATGAAGTTCGTGTTCAAAGAAGGCCCATTGAGAGCACTTCGATTTCGCCAACACCGTGGATTTCGCTCATGCGACCTTCCAAGGCATCTGCGAGTCCTTCGCCGTCGTCCATGACCACATGGACTTGAACGAATTTGAGGCCAAACGCAAGAGGTTTGACTTCAACGGATTGGATGTTGTATACTTCATCGCCCATGCCAGTGATGGTGGTTGCGATTGCATCTGCGTCGACGTCGTCAACATCAGAGTCAGGATTGATTTTGTAAGTCATAGCTACCATACCCATGATCTCACCTCAGGGCCCCTGGTATTGACATGCTGGACAGACGTAGAGAACGCCTTGGTTTCGACAGCGTGGGCTGCGGCCAATAGGTGCGCCGCACCCTGGGCATGGGAATGTGGTGGAAGCGGTTTCCTCCAATGGGACGCCGGATGCGGTACAGTTCTTTGCTCTCTCACTCATAATGACCCTCAGGAACATTTCGCCCATGCCCTCCCCTTCTTTATGGTTGCGTGCTCCATCCTCTCAGACAAGACATCTTCAGGATTTGTTGCATGAACCTTCAAACGGACCACTGCACCCAAGTTCATCGATCGAGAACCACTAACTTGCCATCCGTTCCGGTGCTGATGACCAATTCGCCATTCCTACGGCGGCACCACCCGTTTGTCAGGCAAATAATGTCACCGACTTGAATTCGTTCCGTTTGTTCACCCCAGAGGACTAAACCAATGATTCCGGATTCATCTCGCCCACATGCTGCGGCCACTGGCCCCGTGAAACGCTTCGAAGCAATTCGCCTGACTGGATATATTCTTAGCACCACCAATTCAATTCGGTGCACGGGCGCATTCTGACGTAAGTCTGCGCAATGCTGGCGTGCAGGACGAGGGTGTTTTGGCGATGGGCTGGCTGTGTCTGAATGAGGATTCATGCCACGAGGATTTAACCTCAAGGGGCTTCAATCTATTCTGTTTTTTTTCGGCGTACGGAGAACGAGGACTTGATGATTTCTGGCCCTTCGTCCACATCATCGCCACCAAGTTTGAGGTTCAACGCAGTCTCATAGGTTTCACGTACATTGAACGTCTTGGCCTTCCATGGCATGAAATTGCGACACACCAAGTAGACTTCAGAAGAAGCGTTTCGTGAAGCATGAGGTGCGTATCGTCGAACATCAGAAAAGAATGGTTTGACTGCTTGAATCAATTCTTCCACACCAACGCCTTGGAACAGTTTGGTGGTGAAGGAGCCGCCTTTGCACAACAATGGCAATGCGAAATCAAACACCTGGGCAACAAGAGTCATTGCCACCGCTTGATCCATGTCCCACTTTCCTGTGATGTTGGGAGAGATATCTGATACAATGGCATTGAGCGGACGACCGTTCAATTCGGTCAACATGCGCTCCTGCGTGTGGGGATCCGTAATGTCTCCTGTGAGTAAAAGTGCACCTTCGACAGGTTGGCATGGTTCAAGGTCAACACCGAGCACGAAGCCTGATTCTCCGACAAGTTCCATGCCAACTTGAGCCCAACCCCCAGGGTGACAGCCAACGTCAAGGATGACATCGCCTTCACGGATGAGGTTGAAGCGTTCTTGAATTTGCTTCAATTTGAAGGCAGAACGAGCGCGGTAACCGCTGGCCTTAGCTTGCCTGCGCCATGAATCTCGCTTGTGATTTTCAATCCAGTGGTCAGCCATCCTGCACCCTCCCTAAACCCGGTTGCTTTCGACCTGTTGAAGAAACCTCGCCTCAAATAGCGGGAGAACAAAGGGATGAAGGAGGACGCCCACCTCGCCGAGCCATGGCAGAGCAGCGAACGCAACCAGTCCGCCAAGGCGGGATTTGGGTGCTGTTGTTGGCTGTTGCATTGTTGCAGACGCCGGTCTTGGCTCAAGCACTCGTCGTATCCCCAACAACATCCCTCGAATCTGGGATCGAGACGAGGCTTCGTGGTCAAACTCTGCTCATCGAAGAATTGACGGCTACGTGGTGCACATCATGTGCTGAAATCGACCCCTACCTCGTAGGTGTAGCAGATGCGCACGGTTCACGTATTGCGATGGTCGCCTATCATCCAAACGACGGAGAAGATGCATTTGCACCTGAAGCTGCTCAACATCGAATTGAACGGTTGCGGACTGTCAACCCGGATTTACCAGGCACACCGACGTTCATGGTTGAAGGGGGCACATATCGAACTGGAACAGATGCGTGGGGTGATGTTCAAGGCGATATTCTCGATGAGGAAGTGTTGCGCCAAGACCATACAAAATTACAATTTATTGTGCAACAGGAAGGCGATGTGATTACGGCTTCCTTGAGTACGTTTGAGGGCCGCTCAATGAACTCATCGCAACTCACCTTCCTCGTGCTCGAGCATGGCAAGAGTGTCCCTGAAGGGGCAATCAACCCTGGCAAAGCCTACCGCGACAGGGTTGTCGTTGGCACTGCGGAATGCACCATTGGAAACGGAACGGTGACGACACAAATCGGGGTACTTAACGCCCGTTCCGACAAAGGTTGCACCAGTGATTTTGAAATCGAGTTTGCAGCAATGGATTCGTTTAGCGTGGTGCTGGTGCATGAAAACACCGAACAGGCTCTTGAGTCAAGTGAGGACCTTGGCACCTATGGAGCGATTGAATTCGCCTACAGAGATCGTGACACATCAGAAACTTGGAGCCCCGCATGGTTGGTGCTCGCCGGCACCGCCATCATCGGCCTCTTGGTGTTCCAAAAGACATCCATAAAAACCGATTAAGATGTTCAATCAGTGCGGTCTCGGAAATTATCTGCCGGAAACCGGAAGAAACATGACTCACTCACCCATAGCATTGATAAGGCAGTAAGAACAAGATAATACCATGGCAAAAACATGGGAAGACGTTGCATGGGAAGACAGTGAGCCACTGAAAGAATGGTCAGTGGAATACATTGTCACCATTAACGGTGAACAGCACCACCACCTCAGCGTGCTCTGGGGAGAAGACCACGAAACAGTACAGCGACACTTGCTTGCTGAATTGAAACGAACCTACAGCGGAAGCGAGCGGATTGATGTCACAGTTCTGCGAATGGAAGAAATTGCAACTGAAGTTGATGCACAATTTTTCGAAGGCTGCTTTACGCCCTGATCAAACAGCCTGGTAATACACTTCGATTGTTTCGCCGTTTTGCAAGAGGTATGCGTCGAACGTCGTCACTCGGTTGTCCTCTGAAGCCACCTCACCGGAAGCAAACACATGCATTCGCATTTCATGCGTTTCATTGACACGGTGGTCGAAGATTCCAGTTTCATCAAAGTGGACACCCCAAATGTCGAAGAACACGCCAAGAGGGACATCCCCTGCTTCGTTCAGTTCAATATGCAACGTTTGGTCTGTGTGTGTGTGAACCGTATGCATGTTTTCACCCTGTGTATTGCATACGCCACTGTTGATTCCAGTCTCACTTGGAATCATTTCTCGCTCTCCATCGATGAAAATTTTCAACGTCACGTGGTCGTGTCTTGCCAAGCCGGTGTGATCGAGGCATTCCAAAGCCAATGGATCGGGTTCGTCCGCACTGGACCAAATTGAGCTGACGGGCTCCTCGATCGAAGCGTCTTGGGCAAGCAGAAGCAGTATTCCCAAGAGGGCTGTAGCGGTAATGATGGTCCACAGAAGGCGATCACGTGCCATGTCCAATCACCTTACTCTTGCCAAGCCTTCTCACCGTGCATGGATCGAAGTTGCCAGAAACCAGCAAGGGCTACAATGTTCGCAATGTGAGCGGTGGTGCAAAACTGACACAGCTTTTCCATCTCAATCTCGTACGAAACGAGCAACCCGATGACGCCCAAACCTGCAAAGGTAACAAGCGTTCCTAGGTCAAGGAAATTTTTGGCCCAAGTCGCACCGGGTTCCTTGGAAATTGAATACGAAAGAAACAGCAAAGCCGTGAAGGTTACGAAGCCAATCATACCCCAAGGAATGTCCAAAATGGGCATTGTGTTGTACTGGGCATTTCCAATCACATCGTCGCAGGAAAAGATGGTGTCCGAAGCACAGAAGTTTGCCCCTTCACTGACCTTCGCATGAATCCAATGAGTTTGGACCGAAACAGCAAGCCCTCCAAGCAGTGTTAAGTTGAGCCCGCTCAACAGGCGTCCTCGCTTTGTAGCGAGCGAAGGGAACCGTTCGCTAAGAGGAAAGAAAATGGCGCTCGTCCAAGGAAGAATCAGCAAAAGACCAATCACAATTGGTAGGCCATAGACAAGAAGAAGCCAGTTGGTGCTCATATCAAGCACCGCCCGTTGCATCGTTTTGAGTCACGAGCAGAACGATGGCATCGATGAAGGTGTTTTGATCACCATCGCCGTTGACATCGCCCACATTGGTTCCTCCATTCGAGACCCATGCGATGATTCCATCTGGTTGAATCAAGAAGTAAGTCGGTGTTCCCCGAATGTCCCATTCGTCCATGTTCTCCTGATCGATGTCATCAACGTAGGTGACGAACTGATGGGCTGAGCCACCGCGGTTAGCACAGTCTTGACCCGCACACTCGAAGCCAGTTGATTTGTCTCTGAACGCAGCAATCTCAGCACGGCTTGTGTCGTGTCCCTTGATGTCAAGTTGAGTGGCACTTGCGAAAAAGTTGACTTGGGCCCCGTTCCATTGATCGTTCCCTTCTCGGAAAATCTCGGATGCTTCGCCGTAAAGTTCGGCTGATTGAACGCAGTAGGGGCAATCGGTGTCCATAAATTCAATCATAACCCAATCACTGGAGCTGTTCCCATCCCACGAAGAGTCGAATTGTGCAGAGAAGTCAAACGATGACCAGGTGTTGCCAGCGTATGCTGCCCCGTCCAAAAGGGGCGCACGCTCGCCTTCTTTGGTACCAGTTGCGATTGGATCTGTCGTAAAAGCAAGAATCAGAATTCCCACGAAAAAGAGAGCGGATATTTTCAAGAATGCATCGCCCAATGTGCTCGCTTCGTCGTCATATGTGTGTTTCATGTGTTCATCTCCTCATGCAAGCCAATCTCTTCGATCAAGGCAAGGGCAGTGTGGCGAATAGCCTCTTCGCTATTATATCGCACATCAAACCCTGTTGAAAGCATCTTCTCTATCCCCAACATGGCACGAGGAATGTCCCCTGCCCAACCACGGTCGCCGCCAGTGTACTCAATTGAAGCGTCATGACATCCTGTTGTTTCCACGACGATTTCCGCAATTCGTCGCACTGAAGCCGTGTCATGGCTTCCAAGATTGTAAAGATTCAGCGGTGCGTCTGAGACTGACATAACATGCAAAATAGCATCCACACAGTCGCCGACTTCCATGTATGATTTTTCTTGACGACCATTCCCAAGCACTTCGAGGCGAGAGGGGTCCTTCTTCAATTTGTGAATGAAATCAAAAATGACGCCGTGGGTACCACGCGTGCCAATGATGTTGGCAAACCGGAAGATGTAGGCTTGAATTCCAAATGTTCCAACGAAACTGCTGATCAAACCTTCTCCAGCTTGCTTGCTGGCACCGTAGAGTGAAATCGGCAGGCATGGCCCGTGGTTTTCCGGGGTGGGAAGTGGTGCATCTTCACCGTAAACGACAGACGAAGAAGCAAAAGCAATCGCCTTCACACCATGGAGACGCATCGATTCAACGATGTTGTAGGTAGCAATCGTACCTTGTTGAAGGTCGGTGTCAGTGACCCTTGTTCCGAGACGAATGTCTGGATTTGCGGCAAGATGGAACACACAATCGATGCCCTTCATGACAGGCTCCACGTCTTCAAAGCGAGTGATGTCCCCCTCGACAAGGGTTGCTTTGCCACTGTCTAAGTGACCCTGAATGAACTCAAGGTTGCCAGACGAAAGGTTGTCGAGAACAACAACTTCGTCGCCCCTTCCAATTAGACGGTCAATGAGGTGTGAACCGATGAACCCCGCTCCACCTGTCACCAGTGCTCGCATGGTTGAAAGACTGGAGGCTGGCATATGAGGCTTCGGTATCCATGTCAAGACCATATCTCTTATGGGTGTAGAGGTGTATCGTCCAGTTTGCCCACCTCCCGAGGTGAGCGGATGTGAAAACATGAGCAAAAAAAACGAAAAACAAACTGAAGCAAGCAACGACATGAACACCAACTTATTGGTTGGTTATGTCCGAAAGAGCAACGCCGGTGGGGCACTCAAAGTGTCGATCAACACCAGTGCGTTCGGTGACTGTGCCACCTATGTCACAAGCGATGGCCAGGCCTATGTGCCGCTTGTCATCTCGTTGAACGCCTTGAGCAAGGTGCTCAACGGCGAACGAGCTGTCACCACGCTCAGCCAACTGCAAGATTGAGTCGATTTGATCCATTCTCTCCCACCACCTCATCGCTGATGACCGCCTGCTCAAAGCAGGAGCCGCCCCCCATTTGGCTTCGGCCATTTGGTGGGCCCACCCCCAACCTACCAAACGAACAAACCACCCTAAAGCCAAGAGTATACGACTAAATAGGTCTATGTCGCCCGATAAATGGTGAAAACCATGTCGGAACAGGAGCCCGTGCCTCCATCCTTTGTTGTTGCTGGCATGCCCATGTACAACGAGGAGGAGACCATAGGCACCGTTGTCACCACTGCTCTCAGGCATGTCGATGCCGTCATTTGCATTGACGACGGCTCCTCTGATTCAAGCGCTCGAATTGCAGAAGCGTGCGGCGCTATCGTCTATCGGCACCGATCCAACAGAGGGTACGGTGCTGCACTGAAGACGCTGTTCATCAAGGCACGTGAAATGGACGCTACAGCGTTGGTCGTCCTCGACAGCGATGGCCAACACGAAGCAGCAGACATTCCAAAATTGCTGAAGCCAATTCTTTCTGGAGAGGCCGACTTTGCAATCGGCTCCCGCTTCATCAACGGCGGCGGCGGCACGGACATGCCGGCATACCGCCGATTGGGCATCAAGGTCATCACCGCTGCAAGCAACCTTTCCAGCGATTTAGGCATCAAGGACACTCAATCCGGGTTCCGAGCCTTCTCAAGCCGGGCATTGGACCGACTTCGTTTCGACTCCGAAGGAATGGAACTCTCCCTTGAAATGCTTGAAGATGCCCGGGAAAAACAACTCTCGATCATCGAAGTGCCAACTGTGATTCGCTACGATGTTCCAAAAGGTTCCAACTTCACCGCGGTGTCTCATGGATTCACCGTCCTCACTTGGGCCATGCTTTCGCTTTCACAAAAGAAGCCCTTGCTCGTGTTAGGTCTTCCCGGCATGGGCTTGCTCGCCACAGGAGCGGCTATGGGAATGAATGCTGCGCAGGGCGTGACCACTCAACTTGACAGCATTGTGGGCCCAGGATTGTCGGCCGTGTGGATTGGCGTATTGGGCCTCTCGCTCATGGCCACCGGACTTGTTCTGCAAAGCGCACGAGGCTTCCTGCGACACTTGCTCGTCCGTGAATTTGGTTTGGATTGAGCCATCTCATACCGCCTCATTTCAAGAATTGAATGAGTATCATTCAAGACCCTGCTCAGCATGCATCCTCCATGGCAAGCGCAGCGGGCGGAGGCGGCGGAGGCCTCGCCGGCATGCTTGAGGCATTGTCGGATGTTCAAAATCGAGCCAGTGCAGGGGCTATGAAGCGCATCGACTCGATGTACGATACAATTCTTGCGTCGCCAATGATGGTCGTAATTTTACTTCTGCTGGTTGCTGGAGCCTTCGGTAGCCAGGGCTTGGTGTTCCAAGAACAAATTGACGACGACGTCGAAATATTCCTGCCAGATGGTGCACCCTCCACTGAATTATTGCTTGAGGTGAGGGAAGAATGGTCGACAGATATTGCGGTCATTTACATCCAAACCCCAAATGCATGGGATCCAAGTTTTACCACCAACATCACCGATGAACAATTCCTCAAGGAGATGAGTTGGGTCGAAGGCGATGATGACAACATCAACGATGGTGGCCAAACAGGGCGAGGCATCGACCCTGACAAAGACGACCGAGGACGAAAGGACGGCGTGCTTTGGATCATCTCACCCGCACAGGTCATCAAGGAAGTCAGCTCTGCCGATGGCCGCTTCAACAACTCACTCTGTGTTCACGGCGTCAACACACGGATTCCAGTTGATGTGGATTGTGATTTGCCGGGCGGAGGTCGTTACGCCATTCCCGACCAGCAACGTATCGACCAAATCATTGAGGAATCCGAAGGTGGCTTTGATGCTTTATTCAAAGATACAAACGACATGAATCCCTTTGAAGACAGCGATAACGATGGAAATTACACCAATGACATTGACGGCGACGGCATCTGGGACACAGCTGCCATTTTGGTTGGCATGAAAAGTGACCTCTCCGAAACGAAGGATTACGAAGATTTCACAGCCCTGCTCGACCATTTCCAAGCAGTGATTGATGACCGACCCACTGAATACACCAACACCGAGATGACCGTTACGGGCCTCACGAAGGTGCTCGAAGACATTTCAGATGCGATTTACGAAGACCTTCTAATGATCCTCCCTTGGTCTGTTTTGTTTACGATCCTCGTGATCACTGTCCTCCACCGCTCAGCAAAGGTCGTGGTGATCACGGGTACACCAATTGTGATGGCGTTGGCTGTCACGTTCGGAAGTTCGGTCATTCTCGACATCACACTCACACCGATGATCGTGGCCACCTTCCCGATTTTGATTGGTTTAGGCGTTGATTACGCACTGCACATGGTCAATCGAATTGAGGAAGTACGGCGAAAGGAAATTGACAAAGCAAACAATGAGAACGCCAGAAGGCGACGAAAGGGCGAAGCGTTGGAACCCGTTCCTGACTTGTGGGACATCAATTTCTATCGTGACTGTGTATTGGAGATGACACGCTCGACAGGTGTCGCTGTGTTCCTCTCTGCAATGACCACAGTCATCGGTTTCTCCGTCCTCATCGCCCCTATGATCGTTCCAATTTCACCGATTCGGTCCGTTGGAATCACCCTCGTCATTGGTATTCTTTCGACACTGGTGTTCAGCATCATCCTCGTTCCAACCCTGGCATGGTTGCTAAAATTCAACAAACGCACCAACCCATCGATGTGGAAAGACATCGGTACATGGCCTGTGAAGTGGTTCCTTGCCATCCTTTTGGTGTCCGGCAGCGTCACGGCGTACGGTGTGGCAAACCTCGACAAAATGGATGAGCCAATTACGGGTTCATCCGAAGCCCCTGATGGCATTGACTCATTGAATTCGCTTGCCAAATATTCGAGAGAATTTAGCGGCGGTCAAACCTCATTATTCATCTTCAATGCAGAAGAACGAACGGCTGAAGCGATGGAGAATAACACGGAGAACATTCGTGACCTTCCTGTTCTTGATGCAATCGATGCACTTGAGGCACAGATCGACATGGTCGATGAAACCAATACGACGAGCATCATTACCTTCCTTCGGACCATTCCAGCCACCATTACCCTCACCGATGGCGTCACCCTCTACGAGGGAAGTCTGTGGGATTTGCTGCACGACCCGTGTTGGGAAAGCAATGATCCGATTCAGTGCAATGTTTGGCTCGGTTTGGAATTGACAGGTCCAGAAGGTCGCAAAGGCCTTCGAAAGGACATGGTGAATGTGGTGTTCGACACGCTCACCGAGGAAGTTCGCTCAATGCTTCTCAACGAAGCCAACACGAAGGCGATTGTCTATGTGACGCAGCCATACATGAACCTCAACGTGGCAGGCGAATTGCGTGAAGAAATCGACGGTATACTTTCGGAAGAACCAGTGGTTGCAAAGACAAGCATGTCCCTGCTCACAGGCGGTTTGCCTGTCTCGCTTGACATCAACGACGGAATCCACGACACACAGAGCACCACCACCATCGTCACCTTGCTGTTGCTCACGCTGGTGCTCGCCGTTGTGTTCCGTTCGCCTCGCTTGGGCATTTACACCATGATTCCAGTCGCTGTCGTCATCTTATGGCAGCCATTATTGATGCAGAGCGGCGATGTCAACGTCAACATCTTCACTGCGATGATTGGAACAATCGTCTTTGGCATTGGTGTCGATGACTCGATTCACGTTATGCATCGAATTCAGGAAGAAGGTGAAACGCCGAAGGGCATTGCAAATGCGATTGAAGAAACCGGTCAAACGATTTTTGAAACGACCATCACAACAATTTCCGGTATAGCAGCTGGATTCCTTGCGGCGTTCCCAGGCCTTGAGAACTTCTTCATGATCATGTGCCTGCTGATTTTCTTTGCCTTCATCACCAGCGCATTCTTACTCCCGGCAGTGATCACGCTCGAACACACGGCAAGGGCAAAATTGTCAGGCAGTGAGGATTGGAGAGATTACGGTGAAGGCATTGCATTGGCGTCAGCGATCTCCATGAAACCACTTGATGCTGTGCTCGAAGAGTGAAGAAAAACCAGAAGGTCCGAAAGAGTGGAGGGAGTAGGGAGTAAGCCCCTTTCTGTTCCCTTTCGGTGACCGCATTCAACTTAGCATCCTACCTGTCCCTCGGCGTGCCGCTTCGGCGGGACTGTTTGGACTTGCTCCAACGGGGTTGCTCGTCTCATCGACCACAAGGCAATCTCCGTCTTTCAACATCATTGTACACACCTTGCATCGTTCGTTTCTGCTGCATTGACCTGACCATTTCTGTTCTCTTACTTCTGTAAGCCGTCTGCACTGTGGAGAGGGGACTTTCCTCAGAGTCGAACTCTGTCAGCGATCCTCCTACTCCCTCCATGGTGGCCTCAACCATCGAGGATTCAAACCCTTCGTTAGGCGAAATCAGTCACTGATACGGGTTTTCACCGGGCGATGTCGGTGCTTGTTGCGCACCATACGGCCCTGTTGCCGGTTGTTGTTCTGCGGGCAGTTTCAGCGTGGGAAGGGGTTTGATATCCCGCTGTTGACCGCCTTGATTGTATTCCTTTGATGGCGAGCCTTGAAGACCAAACAGAAGCACACCCACCAGTGAAACGGTGAGTAAGAAGATGATGACCAAGAGAATAGGATTCACAGCAGCAACGCTACCAAGGAATCCTTCTGTACGTGGTTCATCGACAAACACGGTGTTGGTTTTCGAGAAGTCGTCATTGATGATGTGGAACTCAATCCACATTGTACCCGAGCGATCTGGCATCCATTCCTTGCTGTAATCGAATTGACCACCTGCTGGGATCTCAATCTCACGAGCGTCGATTCGAGTGCGAGCACCGTTGCTTTCCACCCGCTCAACGAACATTTGAGCCGTCCCATCTGCCAATCCATTGTTTTCAATGGTCACGCTCAATTTCAAGACATCCCCTTGTGCGATGTCCTTTGATGGCTTCATTGATGGATTCAAGAAGGTGTATTCTGGAACCCGTTGCTCAAGCGTCCAGACTGAAAGAGGGGCATCAAGGTCATTGAGGAATGAAGACATTTCCTGACCTGCTACATCAGATCCGGTGACATAGATGTGGAGCTCAAGGGACTGTGATCGCATGGAGGTGGTGAGGATTTCATCGAGGTTGAGGGTGCCTTCTGTTGGAATCATGGTACCATATGGCTTTCCTCCAACCACGAGCAGTTCGATTGAACCATTCACAACAACTGGAGTTGAGATGCTCACGCCTGCTTGACGAACCGCCCAGTGGAGGATGAGGTCGTTCTCATTGAGGCGCTCTTCTTCATCGATGAGAACTGCGAATTTTATCGCTGACCACATGGATTCTTCAAGCACTTGATTCGCCATAGGTGAAGCAATTCCCACGATGCTTGGTGCGTCTTGGTCCACAATGAAGTAAGCATAATGTGCATCCTCACTTCGGTCAATGGCACCATTTGGAGGTGAAAATAAATCGATGCTAAGGCCATATGTGCCGGGTGCCAAAGGTGAGAGGACAGAACCGTTGAACGAGCCATTAACGGACTCGACAGTAGCCTCAATCCCGCCCAAATTCAACTCAAGTTCGATTATTTGCATAACGGGTTTGTCGGAGCGATACCAAACTAAATCTCCGAACACACCCACTTCTGTCCTTGGCTGAATCCACGTACCGAGACCATCCATTGTGTCTCCGTCGGTGGTAAATTCTATGCTGTCCCGAGGCAAGAACATTTCTCCTGAGAACCTCCAGTCAAGTTCAGAAAATGCGCCAATTGTGGACTGACCCGAATGATCATGAAGCAAGAGTGATGGAACTCTGACTCGACTCACGTCTGGATCGAAGCCCCATTCCAAACTGAAATTCGTGACAAATTGACCTTCAGTTGGAAATAAGGAAGTCGAATCGACCGGGAGAAGGTCACATGAATCAATGGTCAGGAACATTTCGTTTGTGGTGCACTGTCCACTCGTTGCGTTCCAAAGTATGTTCACCGGTGTCACTTCGTTGCTCGCAAGGTTGATTTGAATCGTGGCAAGGTCACTGATGCCGTTCATGTCCCAAACTGGAACGGAGAGGGAGTTCATCTCGCCTGGATGCAACCATGCGCTTCCTATTGAGTTCCATGATGCTGGTGTACTTCCTAATTGAGGAGCGCCATCGTTGTTGATTTGGAGGTTGAACAAGGGGGCATCGAACGACCCGCCAGCTAACATCGGGTTCCCTGCAGCATCCGCCACGTCCAGCCATCCACGGAGCATGGAACCTGATTGGACGGATGAGGAATCAAATGGGAAGACATAGCGGCCTTGTGAGATGTTTCGATTCGTTGGAAGATGAAGTGGATGGATGGTCACCTCACCTGCATCCATGAACCCGTTCATGTTTGAATCATCAATCCACGATTGCCAGATATGTATGTAGGCATGGGATGGGAGAACAGGCGAGTCTGCAATGATGAAATCCACCGTTGTTTGGGGAGCAGCCTCCACGTGGTCGAATTCCTCGACGCTCACTTGTAGCAATTCAGGTGCAACTGTATCGAAACTGAATTCAACGACATTGTCGACAAAGTAACTCACTGCTTGGCCTTGAAGAGGTGTTAATTCGATCTTCAGTTCGACAGTTTCCTGATTGACAGGAACCGTCCACGGGAACGAAGCGACGCCGCTCATGAGAACCGCTGTGCATTGGGTTTGAACACCGTCCACAAAGAAACACACATCCACGCTACCAGAACGAGGTGAAGGGCTGTCGTCGAGACCTTGGAAGCCCAAAACCGCTTCTATGTTCACTGCCTCACCTGGGCGAAGGAACGGATTGTCCAGTTCGGAGAAGACACCATTTGCATTGACGGATCGCCATGTTTGAAGTTCGACATCGTTTTCCACACCTTGAGCATCACCGAGGCCAAATTGAACGCTCACAGGGAGCATTGGCCCAGTCGGTGCAATGAGATTGACAGAAAGCGTAAGGGATGCTTCATCGTCCCATTGTTCTGTAAATTTGAAACGATGGTCGATTTGGAGGAGAGCACCACTTCCAAGAACTGTCTTCGATCCTTCTGCACCGTTATCGGTCCAAATCATCGGCGAGCCTTGAGTGGCACAACCCAAACTACCAGTTGCCGGGAGGGCGATGAAGGGGCAAGTGGTGAGGGATTGTTGGACGGCACCTTGGAGTTGTAAAGCAACAGACCATCCATTCGATTTGACATACGAAGCCGCATCCGTGACGCCAAGCGCGCTCAAGTCAAATGTGCTCGTCACATCGATCCAGTCTTGTGAGGGAACGAATGTATCTGTAACGTTGTTGACGACGATTGACACTGGTTCGACCGAGGCTTGGGTGTCAATCTGATTGACGGTGATTGAAAGCGCACCGGTTGACGACATCCGCACAGGCATGGTGATCGTCTTCATCCCAGCGATGGCAGTGGCCGATTGCAACTGCCCGTTGAGGGCGATTAAGAGCGCATCGCTGGAGGTGAAATCCATCTCCAGTGCCGAATCATAAGGTGCAAACACACCGCCGGCAACAAGATTCGAGGTGGAGGTTGTTGAACCGATGGAAAGTTGTGCCGCAACCAATGGAAGGCCAAGCACACCATGCGTTTGAGTGGCTTGTGAAAGCGCTGAGTTGAGCGTGTTGAGTTCAGCATTGGTGAAGGTAACCACTTCCAAGTCCTGTACGGATGGCATGGATTTTGTTACGATGTCTTGGCCTGCAATACTGAGGCGTACAGTCGGGTTTGCAAACGGTGCATCGGGTGAAGCGAAAGCGAATTCAAACGAATCAGTGCCAGACAGAGGGAGGGCGAGGTCGAAAAGTGCAGGTGCATTGGTTGTCGCCATTCTTGTTTGCCAAAATTCACCGTTGATGAATCGGTCCTGAATGCCAAGTCGGCCAACTTCAGAGAGGTCCATTGACCAGTCACTGACGCCATTGAGGCCGACATCGAAACGAAGCCCATCGACCACACTGGTACGAACCAATTCGACATCGAGGGTTTCCATTGTCCACGAACCACCCGTTGAATCGATGCGAAGTTTGGCAGTAAACATTGGTGCGTCAAACCATGTGTAAGCACCGGGGAGGAGGTTCACCCATGTCGCACCTCCATCGGTTGAAGCCTGAAGAACCCCCGAACCAGTCAAGTCACTGTTTGAGATGATGCCAGCAAAACCGCTGCGCACATTGTATGTTGGCGAGGTGGCATCGCCTGTTCCTGAAACTTGCCCATTCGCCCAAGATGCACCTTGCAGTTGCCACCCATAGGCCGTTGGGTTCTGATTGAATTCATCAAACAGTGAACCATCAAAGTGGAACCCGTGGACTGTAGGAATGCCACCTTGACCTGATTCTAAGTGGAGATCGATGCGAACAAGGGGGTGAGCCTGCCAATCGACCATGCCAAGGTCAACGGTTACATCCGTCATATGTTCAAAGCCAAGAACCGGCTGATTGGTCAAAGCATCAAGCAGTCGCCATTCAAACAGGGACCCTGTTGGGATGGTTGCATCCATATGGAGCAAACCAAACGCCTTTGATTCCCCTTGTCCGAACTGGCTTGGTCCAAATGCAGGGGATGTCCAATTACCTTCCCCAGAAGAAATCCCAGAGTTGGTTGGAAGAACAGTCACGTCATCGATGTTCCATCCCGTGTATGTGACCGAACCATCGGTCGTGCCGATACCAAATCGAACTTGGAAAGCAGGATTGTTGAGGACGTAATTGTTGATGTTGATGGTCTGAGCGTAAAATGCTGTGTCAGCGGTGTATCCAGAAGAGTAGACAGTTGTCCAAGATCCTGTCGAAGTTTTCACGGCGACATAGGCGTGGTCAAAGGAGGCGCTTTCTACGCCCAATCGCTTCATGAACGAAAGTTCCCAAGCACCAGAACATGAAGAGCAGTCCATCACAGGCGAAGTGGCCCAAATCGTCGAACTCATGCTGTTCGGGTAATTCCCGTTGTAGGTGTAAATGGCCTTTGCACCACTGTTGACCCCGGCCGTTGGCCCGAGGGCTGTATCGTAGCCCCACAACCATGCTGGTGAACCGAGGGTCCACCCATGGTTGGCATTTTCGAAATCCCATTCCCAACCTTGCGGGAGAACGCTCAGTGAGGTTCCGTTGACATCCATGCCATCGTAAATCGCTCCGGTGGAGAAGTCATTGGCGTCAGTCCAACTGTTCGCCATCGAACTTTGAAGGCGAGCTGATTCGATTTCCAAATCAAGGCCTTGTATCGCTTCACCATCAGGAATTTCGAGTTCAATCTTGGTGCTGGCTCCATCTGGGAATGAACCGATGGTGACCCCTTCTGCTAGCCCGAGTGTGACCGCATTATGGGTCTGCACAGCATCAATGAAGTCACTCGACGAAGTGGGGGCATACCCCTGCATCAGTGTTGAAATCAAGAACAGAAGGACGACGCCCACCGGAGTCAATCTCGCCTGCCTCAGCCTGCCCATGTGCTGTACGACGCACCTCGGCAGGTGAAAAGACTTCGGACCGCTCATCTTGCCCATCCCTACGGGATGGTGAAGCAAGGATTCGATGTAGAAACGAAAAGCCTCATTGACTCCCCTCAACGGAAAGGGTTCCATGAGCGATGTTGAAGCCTTGAAGAAAGAAGCCGGAATTGCCGCTTGTGCTTTTGTGAAAAACGGCATGAAGGTTGGCCTCGGCACCGGATCGACTGTGAAGCATACCGTGGTTGAGTTAGGTCGACGAATGGCCGAAGAGGGTCTTGAAATCGTAGGCGTTCCAACGTCACTTGCCACAGAAAAACTGGCCATCAAGGTCGGTATACCACTCGTCCAACTATCCTCCATCGATGGACTCGACATCGTGATTGACGGAGCGGATGAATATGACCCTCATTTCCAACTCATCAAAGGCGGGGGAGCGGCCTTGCTGCGTGAGAAAGTGGTCGCCCAAGAATCCGCAGCAATGGTGGTTGTGGCTGATGACCGAAAGCGAGTCGAACGCCTTGGCGCGTTCCCACTTCCGATCGAGGTGACACCCTTCGAACACCAGGCAACCATCCGTGCGCTCGGCCGACTGCTCGATTGCAGAGTTAACTGCAGAATGGCAGGGGATAACGCCGTCGTTACAGACAACGGCAACATGATCGCCGACGCCCACATGGGGCCAACCATCACAGAACCAGTGGCTCTTGAGGCTGCAATCCTCAACATTGCTGGCGTTGTCCAAGTAGGATTGTTCAATGGAATGTGTGACGCAGTGGTCTTGGCGGGTGCCGAAGGTGTTGAAACAATCATCAATCCGAACGGCCGTTTGAACTGAACAGCATCGTACTGTTGTCCGTCAATGATTAAATACGGGCGGAAGGACGGCGGGGTGGGCCTGTAGCTTAGTCAGGTAGAGCGATGGACTCTTAATCCATCGGTCGCGGGTTCGAACCCCGTCAGGCCCGCCACACATTCACTGCTCCGATTCAGCATGGAGCACGACCCCGATCAAATTGCTGATGGGAATCCTTCCAAAGTTGTGCGAGTCTTCTGAGGCAAGTGGATCAGGATTGTCACCCTCGACGAAGACGGAGACGTCGTCAATTTCCTTAATTCGCTTGATGGCACGAACGTTGCTTCGCAGCGGATGCTGAAAGACGATCACCGAATCAGTAGCCACTGTTGAAACATCTTCTGAGCACACAAGGCGTTCGCCATCGGCAAAGGTTGGCCACATGCTGTCGCCTGAAACAACGGCGATGAACCGCTGCATGGTGAAGCCTCAGCTTGCTCGGATCCAAGGAACTTCTCGTCCCTTGATGGCCCAGAACATGGTGTGAATCGCTTCGATTGCATCCATGAGTTCTTGAGCGTGGGTGGCTGAAACTTCGACCTTGCAAGCGCTGCAAAGTTTTGCTGCTTGCCAGAAAGTAGTGTGGAGCTCTGGGTGTGCTTCAAGGTGTTGAGGTTTGAAGAAATCAGTCCATAGAACGAGCAATTCATGCTTGCACTTCTGTGCTTCTTCATCCTTAATTGCAGCGTATCGGCTCATGGTGTTGAGGTAGGAAGCCATTGATTCTGAACTGAACACCTTTGGGTATTCAAGAGCAAGCATCTTCTTGGTCATGGATTGCACTGCTTCCCCAGCGATTCTGGCGCTTGCAGGGTCATAGACGCCGCAAGGTCCGTCACAGTGGGCAGAGGCTTCGATTTCGGGGAGGATGTTCTCGGTGGTCATCAATTTAGGCACGGCGCACTAGTACATGAAGATGCGCTCAAGTGAACCTTACACCACGATTGTCGTGCCAGCAGCCCCACGCAATGCATCAAGTGCATCGCCTGGTTGGCAAAGGATGGCTTGAAGGCCCGGCACATGAAGCGCCGCTTCCATAAGGCTGCCAACTTTAGGCGCCATTGAACCTGCAGGGAACTCACCTGCTTCGAGGTGCTGCTCACATTCATCGAGGTTCAATGTCCTGTGAATCCGTTCATCTTCGGTTCCAAAGCCAGTTCGCACAGCGTCGATGGCCGTGGAAATAATCAACGCCTCAGCCTGTAACTTGATGGCCAAAAGGGCAGAAACCCGGTCCTTGTCAATAACGGCCGGCACACCGATGAAATGTTGGTCCTTTCGAACCACTGGAATCCCACCGCCCCCACCGCAAATCACGACAGCGTGCAACTCAACCAATTTCTGGATGACTGGCAGATCAATGATTTCCATAGGCAACGGACTTGCAACCACGCGTCGTGGGCCTCGTTTGGTTTGAGCAATGTCCCAATCCGCCTCCATGACGGTTTTCGAGGTGAGCACTGGCCCAACTGGTTTTGTCGGATTCTGAAAACCGACATCAGTTCCGTCCACCAACACCCTCGTGACCACGGTTGCGGTTCGCTCCGGGCGTTGCCGTTTAGAGAGAATGGAATCGAGGTTAAGCGCCAGCCCATGGCCAATCATTCCCTGTGTTGCAGCAACCCAAGCATCCATCGGTTGCGTAAGGTGTTCATCCAATGCCATCAGGTGACCAACTTGAGGCCCATTTCCATGTGTGAGCACGACGCCCCAACCGGCTTCCAACAAGTCGACCACATCAGACATGACGTGAGCAAGTACTCGCTCACTTTCCCCATCGGTGCCACCTGTTGGAGAGGAAAGGGCGTTGCCCCCGATTGCATAGACCGCTACCTTTGCCACACCGTTAGAAGACCCCGCAATGGTTTGAGGCTTGTCCCATATTGCGTTCGAAACAGGTGCGTTTGGGCGGTCATTTTGGTTGGCGGTTTGAGGGTGACATTGAATTACACAATGGCTTACCCGAGAACAGGTGCGAAGATGGTAAAGACAGTTTGGATTGGCGACGTGCAATCTGGAGATTACGACAACCAAGTGGTCGAGTTGAAGGGCTGGGTAAAGCGAACCCGTGGTTCAAACAAAATCCGCTTCATCGTCTTGCGAGATTCAACCGGCACCATCCAGTGCGTCGCAAAGCGTGACGCTCTGGGCGATGAGTCCTTTGATGCAGTGAAGGCAGCGTTGATCGAATCAAGCATTATCATTACAGGTACAGTCAACGTTGACGAGCGGTCTGAAGGTGGTCATGAACTCGTCGTTTCTTCCGTGGAAATCGTTGGACCGGTCAACCCGGAGCGACCGTTTCCGATTACCGAATCCGCCATGGCCGCGGCCGATGGCGGTGAAACTGAGTTCCTCTTGGACAACCGACACCTCTACCTTCGAACATCCCGCATGACGACCATGCTCAAGGTTCGAAGCAGTGTCTTCGGCGCTATTCACGGCTACTTCCGAGACCTCGACTTCGTTGAGTATCAAGCACCAAACTTCGTGGCTGGCGCCGTTGAAGGTGGATCAACATTGTTTGAAGTGCCTTACTTTGGACGAACAGCTTACCTCACCCAATCTTGGCAACTTTACGCCGAGGCAGCAATGCCTGCTTTGGAACGACTCTACACCATCGCTCCCTCTTTCCGAGCCGAGAAGTCTCGCACTCGCCGTCACCTCACAGAGTTCTGGCATGCTGAGATGGAAGTGGCTTGGGCAAGCAATGACGAAATTATGAGCCACGGTGAAGGTGTTGTTCGAAACATCGCTTCAACCCTCCTCGATGAGCGCACCCCTGAACTCGAATCGCTCGGTCGTGACCTCGACCTTGTGGCACGTTATGCGGATAGCCCTTACCCAAGAATGCGGTATGACGAGGCTGTTGAAACCCTCCAAGGCATGGGTGTCGACGTTGAATGGGGGCAAGATCTTGATTATTCGAAAGAGAAAGTTTTGACCCAGGATTTTGATGTCCCTCACTTCTTAACCCACTACCCAAAAATCGCCAAGCCGTTCTACCACCGGGTTGACACTGACGATGAAAAGTACGTTCTTTGCCACGATTTATTGGCGCCCGAAGGCTATGGCGAAATCATTGGTGGCGGTGAACGAACATGGTCTGAGGAGGAGATTCTCAAGCGTTTGGACGAAGAGGGAACACCTCACGAACCTTACCAATTCTACATTGACACCCGCTCGTATGGCGGCGTACCACACGGTGGATTTGGACTGGGTGTGGACCGAGTTTGCTCATGGCTCACCGGGGCCGACCACATCCGAGAAGTCATTCCATTCCCTCGTGATTCACGAAGGGTCACCCCCTGAGGTGGCTAAATGGGTCATGCTGTTGCACTTGGCAGTGGCCTTGTGGGCCGCTTTGTGATCGAACGCTTGCTTGAGGCTGGTCACGAAGTCACCATCGTTGACCTCCACGTACCCGATGCGTTCCACGCAAATCCACGCGTGAATGTGAGGCAAGGTGATGCAATGGCTCACATCGCCAACCTTGAACCAAACCAAATTGTCGTCAATATGCTGCCTGGAAGAATTGGTGACGCGGTTCGACCTGTCTTGCTTGAAGCGGGTCACCACATCGTCGATCTTGCTTTCACGGCCGAAGACCCACACCAGTATGAAGCGCTTGCTGTGGCAAACGGCGCGGTCTTGCTATGGGATGTTGGCATCGCCCCGGGGATCTCGAACATGCTCGTCAAGCAAGCCTTTGATGCGTTTGGCTCATTGGATACAGTGTCCATTAAGGTGGGGGGCAATCCAACCAAGATGGACGACGGATGGTCATACATGGCGCCTTTTTCCCCCTCTGATGTGATTGAAGAGTACACGCGTCCTGCACGAATTCGAGTGGACGGCGTTCCAGTGGAAGTCCCAGCCCTAACCGAGCGCCACGCCATCGAAGTGGAAGGGTATGGCACCATGGAGGCGTTCTTGACCGATGGATTGCGAAGCGTGCTCGATACCATACCATGTGCCACGATGAAGGAATACACGGTGCGATGGCCAGGACACATCGACAAATGGCTGGCTGAAGGCCAATCGATGGACGAAACCGAACTGCTCGAAGCATGGACGTTCGACCAAGAACGCCCGGAGTTCACATGGCTCGAAGTGATCGCAACAGCTGGCGATGCCAACAGACGAACCGTGGTGCACGATGCCGGTTTGAATGGTGATGGCTCGATGGCTCGGACCACCGGCTTGGTCACTGCGGCATGTGCACTTTTGTTTCTTGAGCGTGGCCCTCTGGATGGCTGCGGACTGGCTCCCGGCATTCATCCACCAGAAGGCCTCTCTTCTGAAGCTATGAGCCACATCATGACCTACATGCAAGATGAAGGCGTCAGTTTCGTCCAAACCTAAAGCAGTGGTTCACCGCATTGTGGGCAGGGCATTCCTGGAATGAAGGCACCAAGCAAAAATCCGCAGTGTGGGCAAATCGACGTTATGAGATCATCGCCAAGCATGGCCATACCTTCTCAAAGGGGTTCATCAAGATGTTGATGTCAAACCAAAATGTTCCAGAATGATCTCTTCGACCAATTGGAGGTTCTTTTCCTCAACGATGTGGCGGGCGTGTTCCTTTGGTCGGTCGTCCCACGGATTGAAGCAGATTGGAAGACCGGATTCTTTGAACATGCTAATGTCGCCAGCAGAATCACCTACCGAGGCGGTGTTTTCTTTGCTCACGCCAAGCCGACGTTGAAGCATTTTTACAACGGACCCTTTTCCATCCATTTGAACTTGGTAACGCCCGAAGTCGTCCAATGTATGCTCTCCATCACCGGCAGGTGCCCCGAGGAGCCACCCATTTGTGAAGACATGGAGGCGCGTGTCATTGCCGCCACCAAAGCGTTGAGCTGTGTAGCGATCGATGCCACCCCAGCGTCGCTTCCAGGGACCATCGGATGGGAATTGTGCAGCGATGTCACGGGCCGTTTGTTGTAACCCTCCGCTGACAATGGCGACATGGAAATCACGGGCAAGGAGACCGCCGATCAATTCCTTCCAGTAGGTCATCATTGGCATGCCGACCATCAAACCACGGAGTTCACTATCAAGGACTGGCGGGCCGTTTTTTCTGCTTTCCTTGATGAGAGCAATGTCGAGTTTGATCCAATCCCACTCGTCGAGAAGGCCTTGGTTGTACAATTCAAAGGATTCATCGTTCGAGATGCCCAAACCGTCGTAGACAAACTGCCATGTCGAGAGGTGGTCGACGAGGACACGGTCCATGTCTAAGCAAACTAATCGAGGTTCATCCATATTCGTCATCATGCTCCACTCACTCTCAAAGCCTTTCAATCTCAGGTGCGAGAAGGCCAATCATACTGGGATTGTATTTGCTCCACTTGCTTCCCCATGATGTACAAAATCAGTGCCACCATGATGCTAAACAAACCGATCAGTGTCATGGCAATGGTCGCCAATGTCACGCCAATCGAGGTCGAATTGATTTCTTCCAAGGCACCAACAATGTTCCCAGAAAGCCTGTATCCGAGGATGAAAAGCACCACGCCGGGAATCCCAAAAAGCAGGAGTGGGTGCTTGGATTCGAGCATCCAGTAGAACAGTTGTGCAAACTTAGAGGCGGTGGCTAACGATTCCCGCTGGTGAATGTTGACGTTGTTCGAACCTCGGACAATCCGCACACGAAGGCCCTCCTCCAACTCATCAGAAGTCCCTTCTATAGAAATATCAGCCATGGCATCCATGCCCGCTTTGGTCATAACAATGTGACGGATTTCCAATTCAGAAAGCACCAAATGCGTCTCCTGTTCCTCGCCGGTTGGTTCAGCGTGATGTGAAATATGAATGTCCCAAAGTTCTCGTGCCCGGTTAATCGAGAGGGAGATGTCTTGTAATTTCCAACCATCCGTAACGTGAATGGCTAGGGTTGTGCTGGCAGCATCAAGCGTTGAGTCCTTGAGAAACTTCGCGAGGTGAACAGCGTCAAACACGGAGCTAAAATGAAGTGTCTGACACCCAATTTCTTCGGTGAGTTCGACCGTTGTATCGTTCGAACCAAGATCCAAAAACACCACGTCGTCAGCGATTTCCCTCGCTCTGACAATTAACGAAACAACACGCAGTTCAATGTCCTTTCCAACAAGGACAATGCGTAATGGTATGTCTGCCACACCCCTTAAGCCGTGCGTTCTCCCTATCAACCCTCTCAAACAAAGGATGCCACAGAAGGCGTTTCCCTTCAAGAACAATCAATGCCGAGTTCAAGGTCATGTTCTTGACCCGGAGGTGGCTCGCAATGTCATGGAGAGCGGGTGGTCGGTTGGGGTCGTCGTGCCCGCCAAAAACGAAGCACCGTTCATTCGCAAGGTCATCGAAACCATTCCTGAACTGGTCGATTGCATCATTGTGGTCAATGACGGCTCAACTGATGAAACCCATCAGGAAATCAAAACTGCGAACAGTCATGCGCAGGTGATTGAGATTCAATTGGATGGTCAAGGTGTTGGAGCGGCCATCGACGCTGGGCACCAAGCCATGCTTGAGCAGTTTGAGGGCCCCTTTGTGAGCGTGGTGATGGCAGGTGATGGCCAGATGGATCCAAGTGATGTTCGTGACCTCATCGCCCCCGTGATTCTTGGTCAAGCAGACCATGTCAAAGGCAACCGCTTCGCACACCATGCTGGAACAGACAATATGCCTGCTCAACGCAAGCTAGCAAGTAAGGTGCTCAGCCTTGCCACCACCCTTGCCTCAGGCCAACCGATTGAAGATCCACAATGTGGCTTCACGGCGACTTCTCATGAAGTGCTGCGTGAATGGAATTGGGACCGGTCTTGGAAAGGTTATGGATACCCGAATTTTTGGCTCATTCAATTAGCCAAAGGCGGTTGGAGGGTGCATGAAGTGCCTGTAAGGTCAGTGTATGGAAACGAAACTTCTGGGATCAAACGGTTGAAGTTTTTTACATCTGTAAGCATGATGATGGCCGTTGAACACCACCGCAGAAACTTCGGCTGGTTGTTCAATCGAAACGTGACCCCTCACACATTGTTTGCATTCATCGCCTATGCAATTGGATGGGTCAGTCTGCTGCCGATGGTCAGCACTGATATCGAACGAGAAATGGTCACAAGGGGGGTGCATCCCGTCTTCTTGACAATCGCTGCGTGGGCAGTGGCACACTTTTTTGACAGGACAGCAACAGGCATGGTACGGGAGTTGAGGCTAAATGCGAAGGCACGACAAAAGACGTAAGCCAAGAAAGGCACATGTGCGTCATATTTTGGTCGCAGACAAACCACAAGCGCGTCAACTGCTCGAAGAAATTCAGACGGCAAAGCGGCCATTGAAGGCGTTCAAGAAGTTGGCAAAGAAGCACTCCAACTGTTCAAGCGCAGCGAAGAAAGGCGACCTCGGCGAATTTGTCGAGGGTCAAATGGTGCAAGACTTTGAAGATGCAGTATGGGCGATGGAGCCGGAATCAATCCCGCAGTCATTCATTAAAACCCAATTTGGATTTCACCTTTTATGGGTCCATGAAATCATCCTACCGGAGTGAATTGACACCATTGCTGGTGGGCGATCCAGGATTTGAACCTGGGTCCAAGCGTCCCAAACGCCCGAGTATAGGCCAAGCTAACCCAATCGCCCTTGCATTCCGTCCCACGACATCCTACCTATGAAGTTCACTCAAGAAGCATCCACCGGCCTTCGGCCAATCGTACCAGCATTCCTTGAACCTCAGCTTGCTCCAGAACCTCGTTTGCATCCAAATTGGAGTGATTTTTGTTGAGCGTATGTTGGACAGACTCCACGGTAATGATGCCTTCATCGTTTTTCGAATCCTGAACCCACCCACCCATCGTTCGAGAAGGGACTTCATCATTGAAATCCGAAATTGGATCTTTGTCATTCATCTTCTTGCGGAGCAATTCACGCAGCTCAGGAGGTGTGTTCTGCAACGCCACCTCCACCCTCAATGCTTCAGCTGAACGCACGGTTTTGACGACGACCCCGTGTTCGCCTAATCGCTGACCACAATGTGGACAAGATGCAGAGAGGCCACGCCGACCATGGCATGTCGAACATGCAGGGCAACGAATGACATTGAAGCCTGCGTTGCTCATGCCCCTCGTTCAGGTCGAGGGTCTTTCAAGACTTCTTCACAGTGAGAAATCTGTGTTTTGCTTTCGAGAGCCCGGGCGAAGTGCTGGTGCGGCAGGGGCTTTGACATCAACTCGCTTTGGTGGAGTCGGGGTGTCTGCTGCCTTCCGGGTTAAGCCGCCACGGACCTTTCCAGTGCCAGTCTTGGCACCAAGTGAAAGCGAGTTTGGCAGAATGAGTGCGGCCATTGCCACACCATGATGATCGTTTGCTGCGGTGACTTCATCGACAGCCACATCAAATGATTTGACTTCCAAATCACGACTTGCCAGTCGGCGTTGCAGGTTTCTTCGGAGCAACAAGGACGTTTCCTCATAATCCAATTCGGTGGATATTGTGGCCACAATTGCACACGCATCGCCTTCAGGCGTTTCACATGCCGCCCAAGCAACGCCTGCGCACGCAGTGGAACCGCTCCACGCATATGCCGTCGCAAGATGGCATTCAACGAGTGAGCCCATTGGAAGCGGTTGAGGTGCAGTGGCTCCAAATCCAAGCGGAAGCATGGCGCCCTTCATCTCGATAAGACGGGCGTCTCCAAGGCCAAGTTCAACCAAGCCTTGGTCGTAGGCATCTTCCGCATTTTCGCCCCAAGGAGCAACCGCAGTCATTAGCCATCCGGGGCAGGCAACCGAACTCGAACGGGCACCGTCATTCGCATACATGATGTCAAGACAGACGCAACGGGTTCATGAACACCGTGGTTGTGCCATGTGCATGGCGATGAATTCCCGGGCTGTGTTGGCTTTCGCCGCATTGGTGGTGATTCTTGGTGCTGCCATCACCAATGTAGTCCAAGGCGCAACAAGCCTCACGCTTGTCGTCATTGCGAGCACCATCGTGCTGATCATTTTAATCTGGTTTTTGTTCGATGGCGAAAAGGAAACAGGCTCAGCAGGCTCCACAGCAATCAAGACTTCAAAATCTATAGGAACAATCACTGCGGGAATGGAAGGAGAGAATCCTCCGGACACCGATCTGCCAGACCCACTCGATGCGGGCTTTGATGTACCGTTGCTTTGATTACAGCAGGCGAATTGTTTCCAAGTTCTTCGGAGCATAGGTTCTGCACTTGTACCTTTCACGCAGTGTGTGCCCGAGTTCGTTGCACTTGTGGTAATCGCCGTGATGGCAAATGATGTTTTTCGGCTTTGGAGACAACTGATCAACGAAATCAAGCAACTGACGTCGGTCCGAGTGGCCAGAGAAGCCGTCGATGGTTACCATTTCGCAACCAATCTTGACAATTTCAGTCTTGCCGTTGATGACCATTGGGACTTCACCAAAGCCTTTCTGAAGGCGTCGACCAAGTGTTCCTTCTGCCTGGTAGCCTACGAAGCAGAGCGAGTTCCGGTCTTCATGCGCCCAGTGTCGGAAGTATTCCATCACAGGGCCTCCATTGAGCATACCAGAGGTCGCCAATACGATGCATGGCGAGTTGTCCATGATGATGCTTTCACGTAGTTCACGGCCCTTGACAGGACGGAACCACTCGCTGGTGAATGGGTTCTCGCCATCATCCTTGAGCAGGGATTTACGCAAGCTGCTGGTGAGGTAATCAGGGTGAGAGGCGTGAATCGCCGTCGCTTCCTGAATCATACCGTCCAACCACACTGGCACCGGCTTGACTTGCCCCGAACGGAACAGTTCATCGATGGCAATCATTACTTCTTGGCTTCGACCCACTGCAAACACAGGGCAGATGAGTTTTCCACCACGGGAAATGGTTCTCGAAACGATGTCTTGCAGTTCCTGGTTTGCTTCTTGACGCGAGGGCTGGTAGTCACCAGAGGCGCCATAGGTTGATTCAATGACGAGTGTCTCAACGCGTGGGAACCGAGTGTTCGCTGCGTCAAAGAGCCAAGATTTCTCATACTTTTGGTCGCCACTGAACACGATGTTATGCTTTCCATCACCAATGTGGAGGTGGACTGCGGAGGAGCCGAGAATGTGCCCAGCGTTGGAGAAGGTCAACTTGACATCAGGTGCAATGTCAGTGGTTTCGCCCCAGTTCACGTCGACGACGTGCTTCATGCAAGTGCGGATGTCTTCCATGTCGTAGGGTGCTCGCTTACCTTCCGAGCCACCAACTTTCAGATAGTCAGTTTGCAACAAAAGCATCAGGTCACGGGTTGGAGGGGTGCAGTAGACTGGCCCACGGTAACCGTACTTGAACAGAACAGGGAGCATTCCTGCGTGGTCGAGGTGGGAGTGGGTGAGCACAACAGCATCCAACTTTTCGAGGGGCAACGCTTCAGGTGCGGTGAAGTAAGGCATTGGATCGGTGTCTGAGGCAATGTTCACGCCCACGTCAATCATGATTCGTGATTCGTTGGTGGTGACGAAGTGACACGCACGCCCGACTTCTCGATAGGAACCCAGGGCAGTCACTCGTGCCCAAGCCGAGCCTGGTCGCTGTGGTCGATGGATGTTTAATCCGAAGTCCTTGAGCAACTTCCGGCGCTCAGGAGCGTTTGCTTGACGGTAACCACGGATGTCGTGAACCGTCTTCGAGATAATCGGTGAAGTTCTCTCCACCTTGACAAGCCAACCTGTTTGATCGCGAATGGCGTTCAAGTTCGCACCACGCCGGCCAACTGCTTCCCCTGGGTTTTGGCACTGGATGATGAGTTCACGGTAGCATGAATCGAAGTAGAGGTTCGTGATTTCAGCGGCCTCAGGAACGATCTCATGAATCAGTTTTTTTGCATCCTCTTCACTTTTCATGATTGACTCATCCGGTCGGAGGACAATCTTTCGCTTGACTCGTTTTGCGATCTTTCCAATCAAACCATCGCCACCGCCGAACTTGGCAGGGACTGGCGTGACGATTGCAATGTTTCCAGCTTCGAGTTCGACCGTGTAAGGAATGTCCTTTGGGACAACTTTAGCAATCTGATCTTTCAATTCTTTAAATGTAAGGCGCATAGTGTTCACCGTTTTCCCGTGCTCGCACAACAAATCGTGCACTACCCCCGGATAGGGTTGCAGCGGAGAGCCGCGGGAAAGTGAAAGGTTCGTCTTCAAGCGAGGAGCTTGTCAATTTCGCCTTGTGTGATGGCGACATAGCCGTCTTTTGCTGTGATGACAGCCAAATCCATGCCGTTGCCGGAGGCGGCATCACGCTGCCCCGATGCGTGGAGGGCGCGGGCGGCAAGTTTCAATGCATCGGCGCGAGACATGCCTTCGCTGAATCCATCTTCGAGCACACCATACATGTACGGGGAGCCAGATCCTGTCGCACAGTACGAATCAGGGATTGAACCTCCAGCGGAGTCGATGGAGTAGACGTGACCGCCTTCATCATCAACGCCAACAATGAGGAGTTGGACCCAGTGGGGGCGACCAGCGAGAATGTTTGCGGTAAAGGTCGCAGCACCCTTGACCGTCATTTGCTGTTGGCGTCGGAGTTGGAACAGCGAGACTTCTGCAGCAAGGGTTCGGGAAAGGGATTGAGCATGGCCAACAAGACCTGCGGTAGTGAGGGCAAGATTGTCGCCAATCTTGAACAATTTCTGAACGCTTTTGTTAGCGATGAAGTGACCCATAGTGGCTCGATGATCGGCTCCGACGACAACACCGCCGTCGAAGGTGATGCCGAGTGTGCTTGTTCCAGTTTTCATTACGGTTGGTTGGTTCTCCATCTTCATCAATCCCTTCTCTATGCCGACACCTCTTGAAGGTTGAGGCGCAAGCCTGTGTTATTGACGGCCCCTTATCAACCCGCCGAACCGTACGGATGAAGCGTGAGTGGATGCAAACTCAACCGTTGGATGCCAAAGCATGGGAGTCTTCTTGAGGTGCCGCCTCTACTGACGACTCATGCGCCGACGGAAGAAGGGGAAACGCGATGAGGCTCAGGCCTCACTCGACGCCTTTACCCAGCCGGCACCGACACCCACTGCGCCATCGGAACCCTCCGAACCGCTCGCACCATCCGTACCGTCCATGCCAGATTTGGACGTGTTGGCCAAAGCTGACGAGATGCTTCGCAGGGAGGATGAGGCTGCGAAAGCGGGCGTCGAAGTCGATGCCCCGCTCCGGAGTTTCGACATGCCGAGCATGCACCAACAAGCGCCAGTGGCACCGCCGACCATGACTGCCAAATTCCATGACTTAGGCAAGCGCTATGCTTACCCTCCGATTCCCGCTGAAGGAGGTGG